>Ga0265293_10008084_pt1 | contig 15782 bp, 12 predicted proteins | sample Munlanlewell138R_FD_192505 | JGI IMG/M metagenome (GOLD analysis project Ga0265293, IMG submission 192505) | Leachate microbial communities from a municipal landfill in Southern Ontario, Canada - Leachate well 138R | ecosystem: Engineered > Solid waste > Landfill > Unclassified | place: Canada...
TACCAATTGGGCTTATCGCTTCAATGGAAGGAAGCCTTTGTACTAGGTAACTGTTGCCTTGATGGACTGCCAACGCTCCTTTTGCACCCATGGAAACAACCACGGTACCGATGCCTTGAAGAGCCAGTTCGCGAGCCTTTTCGAGGCCGTGCTCCGTAGAATCGCAGCGTCCTACCAACTCTTGAAATTCCGCCCAGTTGGGCTTGATTAGGTCAGGCTGGGCTTTGATGCCTTCTCTTAGCCAGGGATCCCTGGTATCTAGGGCGACCTTGACCCCTAAGGATTTCACATCACGGATTAAGGAAGCATAGATCTCTCCTGCGGTCCCAGGTGGGGGGCTGCCGGCAAACACCACCCAACTACAAGAGGGAGCGAGCTGCCTGATCTTTTGCTCCAACTTTTCCCAGGCATTCTTTGGGATGGAGGGTCCCGGCTCCTTTAGTTCAACATGAATCCCTTGCGCGGGGTCATACATCAGTACATTGGTCCTTGATTCCCCGGGGATGCTTACAAAGTCATACGACACTCCGAGTCTCCTTAGTTCCTCCTCGATCTGTTTCCCCGTATAACCACCTATAATGCCGGTTGCTAGAGTATCTACACCTAGGTTTTTAAGTACCCGAGAAACGTTGAGTCCCTTTCCTGCGGGAACGGCGGACATGCTCTCAACACGGTGAATACCGTCTAGACTAAATCCGGGGACAACATAATTCTTGTCCAAGGCAGGATTTATCGTTACTGTCAAAATCATCGGATCTAGCCTCCCCTGTAGTCCTTCTCTCCATATTTTCGTGAAAGTTGTTCCTTTCCCTCCTGGCACAGCTTATTCCTAGGTGGTTCAAAAGGCTTGGCGAAGTTGGCAGTCAGAGCGTAGATACCTTAGGGTGGCCAGAACCTCTAGGTATATTCCAAATTATTTGACAAATTAAATGTTGTGTAATATAATGTGACACATAGACCCCGTGGTTGTGAAGGCAACTACACCAATACAGGGATGGAGAGGAGGTAGAATTCAGTAGCAGACTTAGGCGGTGCAGAGGGGTCCCTAGGTCGGAGAAGCTTGCGTGAAAGTGGATTGTAGCTAACATAGAAGACCGATCTGCCGAAAAATAAACGAGGATAGACCCGAAAGGCAGGTTCGGTTGCTAGAAAAGAAGGTGCAAAGGGGCTTGGGGAACGGGCTCCTTTGTTTTTGATCCAGTACGTTAACAAGCGAGCGTATGGTATAGTGAACTTGAAAACTCAAAAGAAGGGTGAAGATACGTTGCTGAACTTAACTCCAGAACAACTAAAACAACCATTCCTACTAAAGCCTAACCGAGTGCGTCGCACCTACCGTGGAGGACTACTGCTAGATCGTTTTCGCCGTTACTCCAATCCTCAAGATGGCTGGTTACCGGAGGATTGGCTTGGCTCCACGACCATGTCCCGCTTCAAAACGAGACCAGGCGAAGGCCTGAGTATGGTGTCTATCGGAGAACGGGAGTTTGTTTTAGGCGAGGTTATCAAGCATTACCCACAAGCGATGCTGGGTGAAAAACATACCCAAGCCCTTGGTGCACATCCCTTTCTCTTGACGAAACTTCTAGACTCTTCTGAACGCCTGAGGATTCAGGTACATCCGTCTCGCGAGCAAGCCCAAGCACTGTTTGGCAGTCCCCATGGTAAGGCCGAAGCCTGGTACATTCTTGAGACAAGAACCATTGACGGTGTCGAGCCCTATATTCTCTTAGGCTTTCGTAAGGGGATTCGTGCCCAAGACTTTGCACAGGCGCTTTTGAACCAAGATAGCATAGCCCTGATCGAGATGATGCACCGCGTCACGGTTCAGGCAGGGGACATCTTCATGGTTGATGCAGGTGTCCCACATGCCATCGGTTCTGGTGTGTTCATGCTCGAGATTCAAGAACCCTCCGATCTTACGGTCTACGCTGAAGCGAGTGGCGATACTCCCCTTGATCATAGTAGCAACCATCTAGGATTAGGTTGGCAGCAGGCCTTAGAGTTGTTCCAATACGAAGGGGACTCTGCCGCCGAGAATGTAGCGAAACGTAAGCTTCTCCCTGAAAGGACTGGGACATCGCAGAGTTTAGTTTATGAGACCATGATGGGAGATTCCTCAGAGCCCTACTTCGGACTCAGTGAGATTCTGGTGCGGGGCCAAGCGATAGTAAAACTCGACACTTTCACGATTGCCATTGTGATACAGGGCAGCGGAACCATGGGTGTCGACGGCCATAGCAAGGCGATCCATCAAGGTGATGCCCTGTTCTGCCCAGCCATTTTGGGTGAGTTCACTTTATCAACAGATCAAGCTCAAGGTGATCTACGGGTTCTTTGTTGTCGTCCCGCCTCACAGTACCTGTAACCTAACTGGGCTAGAACTTGTGAGATTAAGGGATGGCTTTGGTTTTGCTGGTATGATTACTGATAGTACTTAAAACAGGAGAATGAGAGAAGTTTGGCGTAGTTTACGGAAAATCGGCAGTAAGGGAGGCATTTATGGGATTGACTTTTGCCGAACATCCAGGTAATATTATTAGTGATATTATTAAATAAAAGCAATGTTTGCTATAAAGGAGAATGATTGTGGATCGTCGAGAACGTCTTCACGCCGTGCTGCGTGGGGAGAGCATAGATCGAGTCCTGTGTGGTTTTTGGAATCATTTTAGTTCTGAACAGTGGTATGGCAAGGCCGCAGTACAGGCCCACGTTGATTATTACCACAAAGTTAAGCCCGACATGCTCAAAGTGATGAATGAACATCTCTATCGTCTAGAAAAACCCATTTCCCACGTATCCGACTGGAAGGGGATTAAGGCGCTTCCGTGGGAGAGTACTGGCTACGAACAGTATCTCGAGGAGTTCCGCATGCTACGTAGAGAACTGCCCCAAGACTTGCCACTATTTGCTACAGTACATGGAGTGCTTGTTTCAGCCTATCATGCTACAGAAGAGCCTGGGTTTTTCGGAAATCTAGATAATCTGATCACCAGACACCTGCGGGAAGATCCAGATACTGTGGCAGAAGCGCTAAAAACAGTGGTTGCCACTTTGTCTCGCCTGGTGACGGAGTTAGTCAAGGCTGGTGCCGATGGCATCTTCTATGCTGCCCTAGGAGGCGAGGCGGAGCGCTTTGAGGAAAGCCTCTTTGAGAACTATGTCAAGCCTTTGGATGCCGCAGTTATTGAACATATCAAGGATCAGGGTGCCATCAGTGTCCTGCACATCTGTAAGGGTGGCACGAACATACCCATGTACGCAGGCATCGATGCCGATGTGATTAACTGGGCGCTTCATGAAAGTTCATATACATTGACGGATGGACGAAGATTATTTCCAGGGAAGACACTTCTTGGCGGCTTTGACGACAGGAGCGGCGTACTCGTTGATGGTACTGCAGAGGAGATTGCTCGCAAGGCTGCGAAGATCGTGTCGGAGGCCGGCAGGGAACGGTTTATCCTGGGGGCAGACTGCACCTTGCCCGAAGATATTGAGATCGCACATTTGCGTGCAGTCATGGAGGCTGCACGGGATCTCTAGAACAGACTTTGGTGTAATACAATTTCAAGGAAGGGGAGTGGGGAATGGCGGTACAGAACACCAAACCATTGACCAAGAGAGTCTATGATCAAGTTTATAGCGATATCATCAATGGGAATTATGGTAGTGAGGACATCATAACCGAAAGTAGGTTGGTACAGGAGTTCGGGGTGAGCAAGTCTCCTGTGCGAGAAGCTCTAATTGAGCTGTGTAATGAGGACATTCTGCGTTCGATACCACGGTTGGGCTACATGGTTGTACAAATTACTCCTAAGCAGATTCGGGAACTTGCTGAAGCACGTCAAGCCTTGGAGATCTATCTGTTAGAAAAAAGCTTTCAGAGACTCACAGACGAAGCGATTGCAGAGTTAGAACACCTAAATAGGGTGAACCTGGAAGCGGCGGCAACGCATAAGACGCCCATGGATAACTGGCAACGCAACATGACCTTCCACCTTCAACTCGCTTCGTATGCGCAGAATCAGGTTTTATATGAACTTTTGGAGCAGGTGTTGCGTAAGCTGACCAGAGCAACGACCCAACATTTCAGTGGTTACGATCGGGATAATCCGCTCTTGAAGGAGCGGACGTCCGGAGCCAGGCACTTTGAGTTTGTTGATGCATGTAAGAATCGGGATTTAGCTTATGCTAAACGAGTGTTAGAAGTTGATATTGATGCATTGCGCTAGATCTTGACGCAGAGATTGGGGGTGGTCTTCGAGGCTCTATGTAGAGAGATACACCACTTTTACATTGCCGCAATGGAATTAGGATCAAAGGAGGACACAAGAATGCACAGAAAATCAATGTTGCTGAGTCTAGTAGCAGTCGTTTTAGTCGTCATGGTTGCTTTTCCTGCTCTAGCCCAAAAAACCTATCCGGATGGGAAGATTCTGATCTATTCCACCGGTCAACCGCACTTTAGGGAGTCATTCTACCAACCTTCCATTCATCGTTTTGCTCCCAATGTAGATGTTGAAACAGTCCAAATCGAAACGATGCATGCCGGCGTTCAGAAGATCGCCATGGATAACCTGGCGGGTGCATACAAAGATATGCCCGACGTGATCATGCTCGATGCGGTAGGCATCATGAATCTAGTGGACGCTGGACTATTGCTGGATATGACGGATTATTGGACGCCGATTGCGGATCAGTTTGTCCAGGGTGCAGTACTTGATGCGACCATCGATGGACGTGTTTGGGCTCTGCCCGACGCTGTTCGTCCCCAATTGCTGTTCTACAATGCGGCGATTTTCGAAGAGTATGATATTGATCCAGCGATGATGGCCACGTTTGACGGCTATCTTGAAGCAGGACGTCTCTTGAAGGAACGGAGTAATGGCGAAGTCTATCTCTCCTATATCGATCCCACCACGTATACCTGGCGTTATTGGGGCCGTCGTGGTTTGATGCCTCAGGCCAATGCTAGAATTTGGGATGAAAAGGGTAATGTAGTAATCGGTCAAGATGAGGGAACGAAACTCGCCCTTGGATTCTTAGACCAGTTGCACAGTGAAGGACTTCTCTACAGAACAACGATGATGCAACCACCTCTCTATGAGGCAACGGATCAAGGCAAAATCGCCACCTTCTACATCGGCGCATTTTGGGATGAATTCCTCCGCAAGAATCTAACGAAAACAGTCGGAGATTGGCGAGTAATGAACGCACCAGTCTTTGAAGAAGGCGGAACCGGAGGTGCTCCTGTCTCTACCTATTTCTGTGTGGTGGATAAAGGTGACGACACTTACGTCGATCTCTTCCTTGATATGTGGTATGACTTCTCCACCAATATCGAGGAGCGCAACGCTTGGGTAAACGAGATGGAGAGACTAAACGGTCCATACTCCAACCCAGTCTCCCTTGACGTATTGGCCGATCCATTCTGGCAAGAGCCTTCGGCTTTCTATGGCGGGCAATCCTTCCGCAAGGCCGAGGCTGATGGTCTAGCTAATCCTTCGCCGAACATGACTGTAACACCGCAGGACAATGAGGCTGATGGGATTATCAGTGCCGAGATCGAGAAATATGTTGCTGGGGAGCAAACTATGGAACAAGCCATTGCCAATATGGACAAAGAACTCAAACTTCGTATTGGCAGGGCCGACATGCCCTAAAGAACGTTACGCCCGGCGCACCAGATGGTGCGTCGGGATATCTTCTGGGTAGAAAGCCCAAGGGTAAAGGAGGATTTTCATGTGGCAGACGCTTAAGAGGCATCGCTATCCCTATCTATTCATCTCGCCATATCTCATTCTCTTCTTGGTATTCCAGCTCGTTCCGACGATTGCCACGGTCTATTACAGCTTTACGGAGTGGAATGGATTACGAGCGCCAAGGTGGATTGGTTGGAGAAACTACCAACTCATGATGAACGATTACATGTTTTCTGATGCGATCCGCAATACCTTCCGCTACTGGATTGTAGGCGCTATAGGCATCATGGGTTTATCTTTACTCATCGCTATGTTGCTCAACAGCAAGGTTCTCCGGGCGAAGCAGTTCTTTAGAACAGCGACATTTCTTCCCTATGTCTGCGCTTCGGTGGCGATGGGACTTATTTTCCGGATGTTATTTGAAGAACATGCAGGTTTGATTAACGAGATTCTCCTATCTCTGGGAGGGAGTCGCATCCCCTGGTTGACATCAAGTGCCTATGCTTGGATTCCAGTGGTGATACTATTTGTTTGGCGCCTTACGCCTTGGTTTACGATGATCATTTTCTCCGGCCTCTTGAATATTTCTGATGAATACTATGAAGCAGCTACGGTGGATGGAGCATCAGGCTGGCAACAGTTTGTTCGCATCACCTTGCCCCTTTTGAATCATATTCTTTTCTTCTGCTTCGTCACCATTACCGTCGACGCCTGGAGACTGTTCAATGAGTCTCATATCTTATCTGGGCCGGGAACCTCGAATACGTCACTGTTTGAACTGATGTACACCTCTGCCTTTAAGAACTTCAAGTTAGGTTATGGTTCGGCCTTGGGTGTAGTATTGATCCTAATTCTGCTCGGAATTTCTCTAGTTCAGTTCATGGTCAGACGCAGGACAGGTGAAATCTAGTGAGGGAGGGTTTGTTGTGAGTTACAAGACAAAAACAGTGCTACGGAAATCTGCTGTCCACGCGCTATTGTGGATTATTGTTGCCTTTTGTCTCTTCCCAGTCCTTTGGATGTCGATCATCTCCTTCAAGGAAGTCGGCGAGAGCATTACGGGCTTTAATGCACTGCGCATACAGAATCCCACACTGGCCAACTACAAGCGACTCTTTGAACTGATTCCAATTTGGACCAACTTAGTGAACAGCGCTTTTACCTCCATTGTCGGAACGGTTACCACCTTGTTCTTTTGTTCCTTGGCAGGATACGCCTTTGCCAAGTTCAAATTCCCCGGCCGCAATGCACTCTTTTATTTCGTTATCGCGACTATGATGATTTCAGCTGAAGCTGGTGCTGTTCCGTTATTCGTAATTATGCGTAGAGTAGGTCTGGTCAATAGTCTCTGGTCTTTGATCATTCCGCGGATGGCTACCGCTATCGGGATTTTCTACCTCAGACAGTACATGTTGGATGTACCTGATGCCATTCTTGATTCTGCCCGAATTGACGGATGCGGAGAGTTTGGCATTTACCGGAAGGTCGTCTTACCGATTGTCAAGCCAGCCTTGGCCTCCTGGGCTTCCATTACGATCATTGCACGTTGGAATGATTACTTTTGGCCCCTTTTGTATTTGCGGGATAGTTCGAAGTACACACTGATGGTTTCCGTTTCGATGCTACCAGTGAGTGATGGATTGTCAACGCCCTGGCAAGTAGTGTTATCAGGGACCACCTTGGTGATTGTACCGAGTATCATTCTCTATCTGATCATGCAGACATATCAAAAATCCGGTCAAGTGGCTGGAGCGGTCAAGGGTTAGTTCCTTGAACATCGAGGTGTAGGAGTCTGACGAAGGACCAGTTCAGACCCTGCACCAACTTTGTCTCATAAAGAAATGAAGAATAGTTCGATTCGCTAGAGGGGAAGTGAAAAGAAAGGCGAAGCATGTATTGACCCCTATTGCCAATCTAGGAAGGACCAGACATGTCAGTGGTTGATGTTCGGGAGAAAATACCCATCTTAAAAGAGAATAGTCCCCGCTTAGTGTTGGGGCACATCATGAGGGCTGGCTCTATTTCCCGGGCAGATATTGCCCGCCAAACAGGCCTTCATCGCTCGACCATTACCCGTATCGTCTCTGCCCTGCTGGCAGAAGGGTTTGTGGAGGAAGTTGGCGAAGGAGATATTGAACTTGGCCGAAGGCCGGTGATGCTCCAGTTGGCAGCAGACTCCGTGCATGTTATAGGAATCGCCATCGAATCGACCTTTGTGGCTGGAGTGGTGGCTAACCTAAACGCCCAAATCAGGGAGAAAGTTCAAGTGCCCTTACAAGACTCGAGCCGTGACGCAGTGATGGATAATGTCTACTTCGTCATCGACTCACTCCTCGAAGGGGCTCGGAAACAGGGTTTCTCAGTCCTAGGTATTGGTGTAGCGATGCATGGCATTGTCAACAGCGATCAAGGTATAAGTGTTTTTGCACCAGCTATTGAGTGGCGCGATGAACCACTAGCAGCTAACATTCAAAGCAGGTATAGACTACCTGTCCGCATGGAGAACAACGCTAATGCAATGGCCCTTGGCGAATGGTGGTTTGGTAATGGGCAGACTGTTGAGAATGTGCTCGCAGTTAAAGTTGGTTCTACCATCGGTTCAGGAGTGATACTTGGTGGTAGGTTGTTTCCAGGCACAGACTACAGTGCGGGTGAGATCGGTCATCTGACCGTCCTTCCAGGAGGTCCTCGCTGTAAGTGCGGTAATCTAGGTTGTTTGGAAACGGTGGCCTCAACTGATGCGATTTTGAAGCGGGGAAGGGAGTTGCTGCAAAAGGGTGAAGCCCCGAGTCTGATGGAGTATGCCCCAGGAGAACCTGGGCGGCTTAATTTCCAGAGTCTCTATCAGGCGACATTGGCCCATGACCCCATTGCACTTCGTCTGTGGGAAGAGGGGGCTGCATATTTGGGGTTAGCACTTTCTTATACTATAAACATTCTTAATCCAGCGAAGGTTCTAATCGGAGGAGATATCTTTCCCGTGCTCGACTATATCTTGCCGAAGGTTCGGGAGACTGTTGGGATCCAGGTGATTCAAACACTGAAGAACCACCTAAGGCTCGAGCCTGTGGGTTTGGGACAGGATTCTGTGACGATTGGGGCAGCCACCCTCTTACTCCAAGATATCTTTGAGTTACCTAAGGCCAACGGGTGGGATAGAACATAGACTTAAGTGGTTTTGCCTTGACCACTATTTTTTCGCAGACTAAGTTGCGCCGCGCAACTTAGTTGAGCAATGCTTCGGAACAACAAGAACAAGGAGGAGAACGATGCAAAGTACGTTTAGTTTACATGGCAAGGTTGTCGTTATCTCAGGTGGCACTGGCGTGTTAGGTAGTGAACTCTCCCGTGGGCTGGCCCAGGCCGGTGCGAAAGTGGCGATTTTGGGGCGGGATCCCCATAAACGAGACCGGGTTGTTGCTGATATCCAAGGGGCTCAAGGCGATGCCATGGGTATTCTTTGCGATGTTTGTAATCAAGAAGACCTTCTCAGGGCACGGGATGAGATTTTGGCGAAGTATGGGACGATCGATATCTTGATCAATGGAGCAGGCGGCAATCGCCCTTCGGCTACCACAAGTCCGAGTCTCTCCTTTTTTGATCTTCCGGAAGGCGATCTAGATTGGGTTATGCGACTCAACTTTATGGGTACTTTACTACCTACGCAGACCTTTGGAGAAGTCTTTGCAGAGAAGAAACAAGGGGTGATTTTGAACATTTCATCGATGGCCTCTTTGCAGCCACTAACCAATGTTGTTGGTTATGGTGCCGCCAAAGCCGCGATCAACAATCTCACCCAATGGCTGGCAGTGCATTTTAACAAGAACTACTCTGCAGACATACGGGTCAATGCTCTGGCACCAGGGTTCTTCCTGACAGAGCAAAATCGATTCTTACTGACCGATGAAAAGACTGGGGAGTTAACACCAAGGGGCAAGACCATCCTAGAACATACACCCATGGGTCGCTTCGGAGAACCCTCTGACTTGGTGGGCACGGCGATTTGGCTTGTATCAGACGCAAGCAGATTTGTTACCGGAATCGTTGTTCCAGTGGATGGTGGTTTTTCCGCCTTCTCAGGCGTATAAAGGATGGTGTCAGTATGGAAAGTCGTTGCTTACGAAATGGCCCCATTGATCAAAAGACGATGCAAAAGGAGCTAGCCGCCTGGTTGGATGGATACAAAGGGGATTTGAGACGGGTACTTTTGCTCCCCCCCGATGGCACGAGGGCCCATAGCATGGCAGGACCCATTACCAATATGCTGTATCACATGCTCCAACCTGCAGCGGTGAAGATTCTGCCAGCACTAGGGACTCATGTACCCATGACACTGGAGGAGAAGCATCGGATGTTCGGCTCTGATCTACCAGCCAGCGCCTATCTCGATCACAATTGGCGGACGGACGTTCAGACCGTGGGCGTCGTTCCAGGTAGTTTCGTCGAAGAGGTCTCAGGAGGTCTGGTGGATTACTCCATCACGGTGGAGGTGAACCGTGAAATCCTTGAAGGCGGCTATGACCTGATCCTCTCCATCGGGCAAGTGGTGCCCCATGAAGTGGTAGGGATGGCAAACTACACGAAGAACATCGTTGTTGGATGTGGCGGCAAGGATATCATTGATAAGTCCCACTTTTTAGGGGCTGTCTACGGTATGGAAAAGATGATGGGGCGTGATCATTCGCCGGTTCGCAAGGTATTTGACTACACCCAAGAGCACTTCTTACGGGATCTTCCCTTGGCCTATGTTCTTACAGTGACAGAAACAAAGGATGAAGTGACCACACTCCAAGGTCTCTTTCTGGGGAAAGAACGTGAGGTGTTCAGCCAAGCGGTGGCGTTGAGCCAGCAGTGTAACTTGGATTTGCTTGAAAAGCCACTACAAAAAGTTGTCGTCTATCTGGACCCCGATGAGTTTAGAAGTACCTGGCTTGGCAATAAGTCTGTGTACCGAACCAGAATGGCCATCGCCGATGAGGGCGAACTCGTGATTTTGGCTCCAGGAGTGCGTATGTTTGGTGAGGATCCGGAGATTGATCGCCTGATTCGCTCTTTCGGTTACAAGACGAGTCCTGAGATCTTAGATTCGGTCAGAACCAGTGAGGAGCTCGGGCAGAATCTATCCGTTGCAGCCCACTTGATTCATGGTTCTTCGGAGAAGCGGTTCAAAATCACCTATGCGGTGCAGCACTTGACCGAGGCGGAGATACGAGGCGTGAATTACAACTATCTACCCTATGCACAAGCCGCCGAAATCTACCCATTAGATAGACTCAAGGACGGTCACAATGTGATCAATGGTGAGGAGATTTTCTTTATTAGCAATCCAGCCCTAGGTCTTTGGGCTTTGGAAAAGGACTTCACAAACACGAAATAAACATTGCAAGGAGGAATGACTGTGAAAACATGGCACGACATGGTGAAAGAGGCTAGAACTCTTTCGGACTTAAAACAAAGCCTGCAGCAAGCGGACGATGTCTTCGTAAGTTCGCTGCATAATACCGACGATCAACTTTTCTTTATGGCCAAGGAGTCTGGTGAAAGGCTTTTGATCCATGTTTCACCTGGGGTCGGAAATAACCCTTTCCAGGGAGAAACCGCGAACATAGGTGGCTTTACAGTGAAAAAGGCAGCTTTGACTGCCGACAATGCCAGAGCTCTGCGTTCGGCCTTACCTTGGACGGCACCTCAGGCCCTGGGCACCCGGGGGATCTCTTTAGGGCTCGGCGATCGCCTCGGGCTCGCCTCCCCTGGGCATCTTAAGTCTCTAGCGGGAACTGTAGTGCGTCCTATCTTGGCCCAGCAATCGATGCGAGAACTAGAATTGACAAATCGCACGTATGTAGACGTGCTTGATGCAGCTACCTGGGCTGTTTTCCAGGCAGGCTACAAAGACGGCTATGGTGCTGATGGTGACCATCTCAAGAAGGTAGAAGATATTCGCATGGCGCTCGAACTGGGGTTCAGCATGATCACCCTAGATTGCTCCGAGCACATCGATGATGGAGTGTCTTCCCTTGGGGACCTTGAGGTAGAGCGTCGATATCAAGAACTACCTGAGGCAAGACGTCGTGAGTTCGAAGGGCTGTATCAGGATCAAAGCTATGAACTTCCTGGTGGTATCGGGATTTCTATGGAACCAAAGCATTACCAAAGGATGGTCTTAACCTACCACAATGCCTTAGATTTTATGGAACAGGTCTATGAGCAGGTGATTGCCACGTTGCAGCGGCCCATCGACTTTGAAATTAGCATTGATGAAGTAGCTACTCCCACAACACCTCAAGATCATTTCTTTGTGGCCAATGAACTGCAAAGAAGAGGTATTAAGGTTTGCAGCGTTGCCCCACGCTTTTGCGGCCACTTTGAGAAGGGAATCGATTATATCGGAGATCGGGAACAGTTTGAGAAGGAGTTTGCCGTTCACGCCAGTCTCGCCGAGCACTTTGGCTATAAGCTCAGCATTCATTCGGGTAGCGACAAGTTTAGTGTCTTCCCCATCATCGGCAAGTACGCAAGGGCGACAGGTTATCATGTCAAAACCGCTGGCACCAACTGGCTGGAGGCCGTGAGGGTGATCGCACACGTAGATCCGGATTTATACCGGAAACTCCATGAAAAGGCGTTGGAGACCCTTGATGCTGCAAGAAAGTACTACAATGTTAGCATGGACCTGGCCAAAGTGCCGGATCTTGATACTCTCCAGGATCAAGAACTACCTTCACTTCTTGACCAGGACGATGCTCGTCAGCTTCTTCATATCACCTATGGTTTTATGCTGAGAGATGCGGAGCTCAGGGAGGCCATCTACCAAGTGCTGCAAGTACATGAAGATCGTTATGAACAGTTCCTTGTCCGTCATATCAAGCGCCATCTAGAGGCCCTTGGCATAGAAAAATAACGATAGGAGGATGTTTCAATGAGTCTACAATTACGTGAGGATTTCAAGTATGCTTTGTTGGTACCAACAAGCATGGGAGTACGTCTTACCCCGGTGAACGGGCAACCTGTTCATTCTAGTGACATGTTTCAAATGCATGCCACAAGCGCAGAAACGAATGTGGCAAGTATCTCTTCTTACCTCGGTCTACCTGTAAAGGTGTTGACTACCTTTGTTAAGGGCAGTCCTATAGCTCAGTTTCTGAAGAACAATCTGGCGAGTCGGCACATGGACTTCGAAGGTCCCGAGGTACCACAGGGCGGACCATGGGGCTACCGTCATCAGTTCAACATTGCCGATAGCGGCTATGGCTCCAGGGGACCAAGGGTGCATAATGACAGGGCTGGAGAAGTAGGCCGCACCCTCAATATTGCGGACTTCGATGTAGAACGCATCTTTGGCCAAGAAGGTGTGCAGATCGTCCATATTTCCGGTCTGATTGCAGCTCTTTCCCCTGAAACAAGCACATTTTGTCTAGAGCTTGCCCGGGCGGCCAAGAGACACGGTACCTTGGTTTCCTTTGATCAGAACTATAGGGCAACGTTCTGGGAAGGCCGGGAAGCTGAACTGCGGGCAGTCTTCACGGAAATCGCAAGCCTAAGTGACATACTCATCGGTAATGAAGAGGATTATCAACTCAGTCTGGGCATTAGAGGCCCAGAAGCTGGCGGACAAGACATTAACGAGCAGATCAACGGTTTCAAAGAGATGATCGGCCGAGTCAAGGAACAATTCCCAGGGGTATCTGTCTTTGCCAATACCTTGCGTGAAGTTGTCGATGTAAACTCACATCTGTGGGGAGCCATTCTCCTTGCAGGTGACCAGTGGCATGTGGTAAAACCGCGACCCATTACTGTCTTGGACCGCATTGGTGGAGGCGATGGCTTTGTGGGTGGTTTGCTCTACGGTATCTTGCGGGGCTGGGAGTCGGAGAAATGGATTCAATTTGCTTGGGCCACAGGGGCCATGGCTACCACGGTCTTAACAGACTATGCTCAGCCAGCCGACGAAGAACAGGTATGGAGCATCTGGCAAGGTAATGCCAGAGTTCAGCGATAAGGGGTGACCGAAGTGACAAAGATGGATATTGGATTGATCGGTTTAGCGGTAATGGGCGAGAACTTGGTGATGAACCTGGAGAGCAAAGGCTTTTCTGTAGCGGTGTACAATCGCACGCTGGATAAAGTGACGAATTTTGTGGAAGGCCGAGCTAAAGGTAAGAATATCCTCGGTGCCCATTCCCTCCAAGAGTTGGTTGCCAGTTTGAAGAAACCTCGCAAAGTGATGATCATGGTCAAAGCGGGACAACCCGTTGACAATCTCATTGAGCAGTTAATCCCCTTGCTTGAGCCAGGTGACATTATCATCGATGGTGGAAACTCGCACTTCCCTGATACGATCCGCCGCACAAAGTATGTGGAAGAACAGGGCTTACTCTATGTGGGCACAGGAGTCTCTGGCGGTGAAGAAGGAGCATTGCTTGGGCCAAGCCTGATGCCAGGTGGATCTCCCAGTGCATGGCCGCATATTCAACCGATGTTTCAAGCTGTAGCAGCGAAGGTGGAAGATGGTAGCCCCTGCGCGGATTGGGTGGGGCAAGATGGTGCAGGTCATTTTGTAAAAATGGTTCACAATGGTATTGAATACGGCGATATGCAGTTAATCTGTGAAGCCTACCACTTGCTTAAGGATTTGCTGGGCTTGACAGCAGACGAGATGCATGACATTTTCAGTGACTGGAATCAAGGGGAATTAGATAGTTACCTCATTGAGATTACTGCAGACATTTTGGCCTATAAAGACGAAGATGGCTCGCCTCTGGTTGAGAAGATCTTGGATACAGCAGGGCAAAAGGGAACTGGAAAGTGGACGGCGATCTCTTCCATGGATGAAGGAGTTCCCCTCACTCTGATCGGTGAGGCGGTTTACTCCCGTTTCTTGTCGGCCCTGAAGGACGAAAGAGTCGCAGCCTCCAAGGTCCTAGTTGGACCAAAACCCAATTTTGATGGTGACAAGAAAGCCTTTATTGAAGATGTCAAACAGGCACTCTACGCCTCGAAAATTGTTTCCTACGCACAAGGATATGCCCTGATGCGGGCAGCGGCCGAGAGCCATGGTTGGGATCTGAACTACGGCGGTATTGCACTGATGTGGCGGGGAGGATGTATTATCCGCTCAGCCTTCTTGGGTGATATTAAGAAGGCCTTTGATCAGAACCCCGATCTCGCCAACCTGCTCTTAGATCCCTTCTTCAAGGAGCAACTTGCCAAGGCCCAAGAGAGCTGGAGAAGAGTCTGTGCCACAGCTATGCTCCATGGTCTGCCGGTGCCTGCCTTCACCGCAGCCCTCAGTTACTATGATGGATATCGCAGTGACCGCTTGCCAGCGAATCTATTGCAGGCCCAGAGGGACTACTTCGGCGCCCATACCTATGAGCGAACTGACAGACCACGTGGAGAGTTCTTCCATACCAACTGGACTGGTCAAGGAGGAAGCACAGCCGCCTCGACCTACAATGCCTAGGTAAAGACCGCCCGTACGCCTTGATGGGAGTGCGGGCTTTTCGCAAAGTACGTAGATTGTGGAGGGAAACGGATGAAAGGATTTATGGACGAGAACTTTTTGCTGACCAATCCAACCGCCGAGCGACTCTATCATGACTTTGCCAAGGATATGCCCATCTTTGACTACCATTGTCATTTGAGTCCCAAGGAAATAGCCGAGAATAAGACATACAGGAATATTACGGAGATCTGGCTAGGAGGGGATCACTACAAGTGGCGTGCCATGAGGGCCAATGGTGTTGAGGAAAAGTATATAACTGGTGATGCCAGCGATAAGGAGAAGTTCCTTAAGTGGGCTGAGACGATGCCGGCCTGTATTGGTAACCCCCTATATCACTGGACCCACCTCGAACTACGCCGCTACTTCGGGATCGATTCCCTGCTCTCGCCAGAGACAGCGGAAGACATCTGGGAGAGGTGTAATCATCTTCTGCAGCAAGATGACTTCCGTGCTCGGGCCCTAATCGAAAGATCTAATGTCAAGGGATTGTGCACGACAGATGATCCCACAGACTCTCTAGAATACCACCAAGCCTTGGCTCAAGATCGTGCCTTTGGGGTCAAGGTGTATCCGAC
>Ga0265293_10008086_pt1 | contig 15780 bp, 10 predicted proteins | sample Munlanlewell138R_FD_192505 | JGI IMG/M metagenome (GOLD analysis project Ga0265293, IMG submission 192505) | Leachate microbial communities from a municipal landfill in Southern Ontario, Canada - Leachate well 138R | ecosystem: Engineered > Solid waste > Landfill > Unclassified | place: Canada...
AGACAAAAAGTTTCAGGAAACTGACAAGCAGTTCAAAAAGACCGATAAAAAAATCAAAGAGTTGTCAGCTCTGTTCACCTCACAATGGGGCAAGCTTGTCGAATCGCTGGTAGAAGGTGATTTGGTAAATTTGCTAAACGAACGCGGAATCACTGTCGAGAAAACGCTGCAACGCGTAAAGGGTAATAAGGATGGCGAAAATTTTGAATTCGACATCATCGCTGTTAATAATCATGAAATTGTAATTGTTGAAGTGAAAACTACACTCAGGGTTGATGATGTAGATTATTTTCATAAAATGGTTTGGAAGGCGAAACGCTACCTGCCCGAGTATGCCGATAAAAAGATTTACGGAGGAGTGGCATTCATCACTGCCGATGGTGCCAGCGACCGAATGGCTGAAAAAATGGGATTCTTCGTTATCAGAGCTACCGGCAACTCTTCTTCCATCATTAACCAAAAAGATTTTAAACCAAAGGCTTTTTGATGCGAATACGCTTTCGGCGGGTAGCAGATTTTAAAAATGAGAAAATGTTCTTCTCGTCGTAATAAGCTGTGCCGTGTTACTCTGTCGCGGGTTTGCGATTGGTTGGCCCCCAGAATGCGCGCATCGAAACAATCTTGCCGGCCTCATCAAAGCGGAATACGTCAATGATATCTGTTCTCATTGGTACACCATCTATGTTCATCAGCAACTGAAAAGGGAATGCTATTTCATCTCCGGCAACACGCACCGGGCCAGTGCGCGTTAACTTTAGGTCGATATTCACAGCGCCCGAATAAAATTTCCGTAAAGCTTCCTTACCCTCCACTCGTTCGCTGCCAACAGGATCTTCTACAGTAGCACTATCCGCGTAAAGCGAAAGGATGCCTTCCAGATTTTTTTCATTCAAATAACGCAAATAGTTTTCTGCGACTTCGCTAAAGTGTTGTGCTTTCATAAAAGTGCCTCCCTTACCAACAAGCTGTTCGGCGTCTGCGCAGCTTTGCGCCGAAGCAAAGCTAATAAACATTAATCCAAATGACAGAATCAAAAATATTGGTAAAATTCTCATTTTATTTATTTTAAATTTTTAAAAAAACAACCATATTAAAAGCTATTAATGAGCTTGTAAACATTCATAAAAACATCAACAAGCCATGCAAGAAGAAAGTTGACTGTGTCGATAATTTTTCGTGTTCATTAGCCTGATTCGTGCAAATTCGCGGATTGTATTTGTCGTCCACGAATTTTAACTTTTGCCGCTTGTAAGAATTAACATTTGGCACAGCATCTGCGAAGATGAAGCCCGGTTGGCAGGCAGAATAAATATAAACCCACGCTATCAGACACAAAAAAAAGGGCAATTTGTAATGAAACAAAAAGCCCTTTAGAAATCCAGGGGATTGGATTTGGGGGGGGATTGGGGAACTATTTTATTGAACCAAACGTATTTCAACGCGTCTGTTCCTTGCTCTGCCTTCGGGTGTGGCATTGGTATCTCTGGGGCGTAATTCGCCATATCCTACAAAAGTCAACCGTGCAGGATCGATGCCTTTGTCGACAAAATATTGTCTCATAGCGTATGCGCGGCTTTCTGATAAAACCTGATTATCAGCGTCGCTGCCAACATCATCTGTATGCCCTTCTATTGCAAATTTTGAATCCGGATACGCTTGCATGATCTTAACAATTTCGTCAAGATCTTTAAATGATTTCTGTTTGATGACGTATTTATTTGTTTCAAATTCAACGACATCAGTAACATTACTCATCTGTTTTTCTATTTCCATAATCTTGACCTCGGTCAATTTCGGGGCGGGGCAACCGTCGAATTCTGCAAGTCCGAAAACATCGGGGCATTTATCCAGGTGATCCGGTATGCCGTCGCCATCAGCATCCGGGCAGCCATCAAATATTGCAAGCCCAAAAACATCGGGACATTTATCCAGATGATCCGGAACGCCATCGCCATCGGTATCAGGGCAGCCATCATGTATTGCGAGTCCGGGAACATCGGGACATTTATCCAGGTGATCCGGAACGCCGTCGCCATCGGTATCGGGGCAGCCATCAAACATAGCCAGTCCGGGAACATCAGGGCATTTATCCAAATGATCCGGAATGCCGTCGCCATCGGTATCAGGGCAACCGCTAAAAACTTTTAGACCGGGCACTGCCGGGCACTCATCCAGATGGTCAGGAACGCCGTCGCCATCTGTATCAGGGCAACCGTCGAACTCTGCCAGGCCGGGAGTGTTGGGACACAGATCTTTTTTATCGGGTATACCATCACCATCCCTATCAGCTCTTTTACCAAATCGGGTAACTACGCCAAATGAATAATGGAAATAGTCGTTAAATTCGAAAACATAATCGTAGGACGCTTCGGCATTTACACCAAGCCAGTCAGTAACCCAGATGTTTACGCCTACACCGGTTGATTGCGCCAGATAGGTCTTTTCGTTTAGATTCGTGCCGTTCGCACCTAAGAAAACGTACGGATCTACCATAACATCGTCTTTTAGCAGGTAGCCGTTGGCAAATTTATAAGCAAACTGACCCTGTAGGCGCCACATATTGTTGGTTTCAATTGGGCCTTCGATGGGAGGCCAACTGTTTAGTTTCTCTTTATCCAACTTTATCATCGAAAACTCTGCATCAAAAACAATCTCCTTGCTAAGCAATCTGGCAACTTTAAGCTGGGAAGCAATTGTTTTTCCCATCCAGTTGGCATCGGTTAGTTGGTCGCCGACAGACATGTTTACAGCATGGAAATCAGCATAGTTGGTACTGACGCCAACCAGCCAGGGCCTCGTCTTATTTTGCGATTGGGCCGCAAACGTTACAGCGATAAACGCCAGAATGAGTAAAATGATCTTTTTCATAATATTTTGTTTTAAATTGGTGAATGTATTTTCACGATGCAAAAGTCCTTCATATTTCAAGGAATAGTGTTACACTTAATACGAAAATAGTTACATCTTTCACACATACATAAAGAATAAGGACAAGTGTGTTATGCAAAAAGTTGTATTTTTGACAATACTTTTTTTAATTAAGGGGTGCATCATGAAACTATACATTAAATACATGGTCAGTTTGCGATGTAAAATGTTGGTAAAAGAGGAGCTGAAAAACCTGGGACTTAACTATGTTAATGTGGATTTGGGCGTGGTTGACATTATGGAAGATATCACGATGGAACAAAAGCTTCAGCTTAAAGAGAATCTGATGAAATCGGGTTTGGAACTGCTCGATGACAAAAGAAGCATTCTTATCGAAAATATCAAAAACGTAATTATCGAAATGGTTCATTACACTGATGAACTTCCTAAGGTGAACTACTCCGACTACATCAGTGAAAAGCTGGGATACGACTATACCTACCTATCGAATATGTTCTCAGAAGTGAATGGCATTACTATTCAACAATTTATCATTATTCATAAAATAGAAAGAGTGAAAGAACTGCTGATCTATGATGAGTTGAACCTTACTGAAATTTCCTACATAATGCATTACAGCAGTGTAGCCCATTTATCCAGTCAATTCAAAAAAGTAACCGGATTAACTCCTACATTTTACAAACAGCTTAAAGATAAGCGGAAGCAAAACCTGGAAGATTTATAATCATTTTACCCGCCCATTCGCCGTTTTTTTTTAAAATTGTGACCTTATTCTTGCAGATGTTCTAAAAAAACCACCATTCCAGACAGGTGAAAGGAAAATCTTTCAAATGTGTGATATGTGTAATAATTAGATTCTTAAGTGTAATAGTTCTCCTATACTTCATACCTACTTTTGCATAAACATTAAATCTATATTTATTATGAAAACACATGTAAGATTAATCGGGACACTCTTTGTTTTAATGATGGCTCTGGGGAGCCTGCATAGCCAAGGATTGCAAGCATCATTATTTGATGAAGTAAACAAATCGATGCTGACAGCAAAAAATGCTCAGGCAGACATATTATCTCCACGCGCCTTTGGAGATGCAATGGATGAGTACAACGACGCCAGGAAGGAATACGATAAAAATGGAGACCTTTCTGATATCAGGGAAAAAATTGCGAATGCCAATGTTAAATTTTGGAAAGCAACTGAAAATACAAAAGTAAGTGCTGTTATGTTTGCGAGTGCCTTATCAGCCCGCATAGATGCGATAAGTGCGGAAGCAGATAAGTTTGTTAATGAAATGTGGAAAGACGCTGAGGAGGAAATGAAGGAGGCTGCCGAGAGATTGGAAAAAGGCGATGCCAGGAGGGCAGAAGAAAAGGCAATGGAAGCTACAAGCTTGTACAGAAAAGCTGAATTGGAATCGATAAAAGCCAACTACTTAAACAACGCAAAAAAACTCTTGGAAAAAGCGGATGATGATAAGGTTTACAAAAAGGCTCCAAAAACTATTGAAGAAGCCAAAAGCCTGGTTGCCAAAGCAGAGAAGGAATTATTGGAAAACAGATACGACACCGATGGTGCACGCGATTTGGCCAAAGAGGCCGAATATAAAGCACTGCTTGCTATGAATATTGCCAAAGAGGAAGAGATTCTGGACGATAAGGATTTTGAAACCGAAGATTATCTCCTTATGAGCTATGATCCCCTCACAAGAATAGGGGAGAGCTTAAACTTAAAAGTAAAATTTGATAAAGGGCTTGAGAATCCGGTTTCAGAAATCATAAACAGGATTAATGATGACAAGCGGCTCATGACAAATCTGGAATCCGCTCTCATTAGCCAGCGTCTGAAAAATGAAAACCTTGAGGTTCTGCTCAGTGAACAACAAAAAATTCTTGATAAGATGCAGGGCGCCTTAACCGATGAAGCATTGATAGCGCAGAAGCGGATTGACAGGCTGGAGGACATAAACGCAAAATTTGAACAGGTACAGCAAATATTCAACAAAGAGGAGGCGCAGGTCTTCCGCCAAAAAGACGATGTAATCATTCGAATGATTGGGGTGAACTTCGATGTGGGTAAGTCTCAGATTAAACAAGAAGATTATGCGCTGCTAACCAAATTACAAAAAGCCATGAACCAGTTTAACGATGCCTCAATTGTGATAGAAGGCCACACCGATTCTCAGGGAGGCGACGACCTTAACTTAAAATTATCGCAAGAGCGTGCTGATGCTGTGCTAAGTTACCTTAGTGCAAATACTACCATCGACAGGGGAAGATTTAGCACCGTGGGTTTTGGCGAAAGCAAACCAGTGGCCAATAACGAAACCGTTGCGGGCAGGAAAGTGAACCGCCGTATCGATATTGTGATTAAACCAAACTTCCAGGAAACTTATTAAGATAGATGCCCCTGAATTGGTTTGAGATAAAAAAAAGTACAAACCTTTAAAAAACATAGAAAATGAACAAAGCAAAAGATGGCATAGCCAAATCAGATAAAAAAGCCCCTGCTAAAATTCTAATGGAAAAGCAAGGCAAAGCCACAAAGAATCCCATTAATAATGCAGCGAATGCAGAATATGAAAAGTCAAAATCTTTTATCATTGTAGAGATTATTGAGTATGTCCCCAATTCGGTTGTGATTAAAACAATCATCAAAAAAACCACAGGAAATGTAACTGTATCATCGTTTGACACTGGTGAAGCCCTCACCGAAAAAACCTCTCCATTCGATACATTTGTTCAGGTGATTGATGGAAAGGCTGAGATTTTCATTAATGGAAATTCCAATTCGCTCAACACCGGGCAGTCAATTATTATCCCTGCGCATGCACGCAATGTTATCAAAGCCAACGAGCGGTTCAAAATAATTTCCACGGTCATCAAAAGCGGCTATGATGAAGTAAGTTAGGGTATTATAATAAATCGTTGCTTATCAAAATTAATAACCAATAAAAACAACAAGATGAGTCTGAAAACCAGATGAGTCGGATTAACAAATAACAAATTCATTATGAAAACAAAGATCATTTTCACAACAATTGCTTTACTCATGTTTTCCGGCTTTGCATTTGGTCAAAGCCCTTTACCAGTTGGCAGAACCCAACTTAACCTTGGCATCGGTTTTTCAGGATGGGGCGTCCCGTTCTACATCGGATTAGATTACAGTGTTCACAAGGATATTACCGTGGGCGGTGAATTTTCGTATCGTTCTTACCGGGAAGATTGGGACGAACATCGCTACCATCACAGTGTAATGGGGTTCTCGGGTAATGGAAATTATCACTTCAATAGTTTGATGAACATTCCACAAAATTGGGATTTTTATGCAGGACTAAATCTGGGTTTTTACGTATGGTCATCGCCCAGCGACTACCACGGAGATCACAGCTCTGGAGTGGGATTGGGTGCGCAGATTGGCGGCAGGTATTATTTATCCGACAAAGTTGGCCTAAACCTTGAGTTTGGCGGCGGTAATGCATTTTCCGGTGGTAAATTTGGCGTATCAATAAAACTTTAATTTTCCCACATTTCTAACTCCTCGTTCGTCCGGCTGAATTAGAATTGTAAAAAACTACCCCTAAAAAAAATCCCGTTCATGCGCTGGTTAGTGCCAGCGTCAGTCACACCGCGAATACTATCATTCGCGGTGTGACTTTTTAAAAACACTTTTTAACATCGCCAAAAAAAAGTTGTTGAATTGCACAGCCCTCCGTACTCATCCCGACTCTAACTGGCAATAAAATGTTTTTCCCTGACAAAATCCTTTTTACTTTTGTTGAGTTGAAAAATGGGATTTTGGAAAGCGAGAAATTTAGATACTTTTACAAAAAAAGGAGGTTAAAACTGGATCCAGAGGAAAAAAAACCATTCTCGACTGCAGAATTCAACGAGCGAATTGAAAAGTCTATGGATGATTCGCGCAATGGCAGGTTAACCGAAAATAAGGAACTTTTAGCCGAAGTTAAAAAATGGCAATAAAAATTTATTGGACGGAACGAACCATGAAAAGGAATATGAATATACTGAAGTGTTTTTTGTTGATCTTAACTGCAATACACCCTCTTATTTCTCACGCACACAGTTATTGCGAATTCATACAAAATCTTAAGGATTATCAAGATTCTGTAAAAATCCAACTGTCAGGTGACTGTCACGTTCTGGATACAAACACTTTCGCTATCCAAACCTACTTATCGTTATTTGACAAAATTGAAGTTGAGGAAGGATTTAAAATTGGTGTGTATTATTTTGACAACTTTCTTGATGGAAACCCATATTTGTATGCAATAAACAAAAATGGAAAATTTAAAGGCGAGAATAATGAGATTACATATGAGTTTCTAAATCAGCATGAATCCAGAGCGAAAAACCATATTAGGCCATTTGATTCAGAAATTGGATTTCTTCAATATTTGTTCTTTACTGAAATGGGTGAGCAGTTTGCACTAAAATGGCATGCAAACTACAATGAAAAATATGTGATTTGTTCGCAGGATCAGATTGATGAAATAATTAATGAGTTTCGAAAATACAAAGAACATGTAGAAACTGAAGAAGAGGAGAAGGAGCTGCCTCTTTTCTTTGCTGATTCAACAGAACTAAGCAACATTAAACAAATAAACCCGACGATTAAAGTTGAGCTTGAAAAAGATTTTTGCACAATAACATGGATTGAAAACAGAACACATAGAGGAATATATCGCTGCAAATACATGATCCGGCGGCAATTTCCATTCAAAATCAAAATGATTGATGAAGATCAGCTTTTGCAAATATCCATTGGATTTGTTTATTAATACTATGTGCCAAGCGTCGGCAGTGACAGAAAAATAAAAATTATTAGAGAATTATGAAAATTCAACTTTTGATGCATTTGCTCATTGAGTGATTGGATAGCTAAGCCCAACGATGCTATTGTTAATTGTAAGCGCAGTGCCTATTCGAGCATTACAACCCGTATCAAAAGCAGTTGTAACTCGACAGGAAAGTGCAACGCAATCGGCAACTAACCATACCGCCAACCGTTAAACGTTTTTGTTGAAAACCCACAAGTTTTATTTCTTACCCCAAAAAAAACTCCCGAAGGCCAGTCTGCCTTCGGGAGTTTTGTTTGTCAGGGAATGCTGAAAAGGTTATCTTCGGATCAGCTTCTTCACTAATGCCGGCTGATTCCCTGAAAGTTTTAATTGATATACGCCCGGCGGCAGCGCCGAAACATCCCACCGCAGTTCGTCGGCAGCGTTGTTGGTGCGCTGCAGGTGCAGCTCGCCGTGCGCCGAATAAAGCTGTAAAAGGCTGTATTGGCCGATGCCTGTGAGGGTGATGGTGCCATTGGTTGGGTTTGGATAAATATCCACTGCCGCAGTGGAAATAGTCCCAATACCCGTGGCAGTTTGTTGGATGCGGGTGATTACCGACAAGCCGTGATCTGCAAAGACATCTCCGTTTCCGGCAGGTTCATAAACGGCTGTCAGCATACCGACTTCGTTTGTGGCCGTGCGGTAAATCTTCAGACTGATGGTTTGTCCGCTCAAGTATCCGCTGGTGCCTGGCTGTTGTGCGTCATCGGCAAAGGCAGTGATGGCCATTGGCGCGGCGGGCATTTCAACCAGGGCAACGCCGCAGCAAATATTGTCGGGCGTAAACAACCCTATGATGTCGCCGGCCACAAGCTCTGCTGTAGCGCCAGGTGCAAAAGCAACCAGATGCGAGACGGGCGAAGCCACCGACTGATTCCACGGAGTTTGCAGCAGCGTAGCTTCGGGATATTTACCATCCCATCCTGCGTCGGTATTGGCCGGAAAAGTAATGGTACCGCCGGAAGTCACGCGCACATAATAGGCTTTGCCCGGCAGCAGGTTGCCCAAAGTATTGATGCTCATGGCAGGCCAGTAAATGCCCGTGCCGGCTACCTCTTTTACAATCTGAAAACCAACCGTTGTCGGCAGAGTGGCTACGTTTACCGGATTGTTGGCGATAACGGGAATCAGATTCCAACCTGCTGTCAGGTCGTAGGTTTTGTCGGTTTCGGGCATTCCAAAGATGGAGAGCCAGGCAGCATTTTCCATTTTTACCGTATAAGCCGACTGGCTCATCCAGGTACCGATGGTATTGATGGGGCCGGCAGGATAATAAATGCCGCTCATGGTTTGAGCAATGATAAAATTAGGTGACAGGGGAGCAAACACATTTTCGATGTTATTATCGGTGGGCATTATGTAGCTCGACAATCCCTGCCAGCCTGCAGCCAGCAAAATATTTTGCTGCTGGGTTTCGGCCATCCACATGATTCTGTTGTAAGGATCGCTCTCGTAAGCAGACCCGGCAAAGCCACCGCTGTAATCATAAAATATGATCTGACCCGAATTGACGGATTTTTTGACGTTGTTGGTTCCGCCCCAGGTGTTGGCCGGGAATATGGCGCCGGAGCATTCGAGCGATTGTGTGCTGTTGATGGTAAGCAGCGTATTTGCCGATAAGCCCTGGCGGAAAGTACAGTTGTTGAAGGCCTGTGCAGGATCGACCACGGCACCGCTGGCGATATTAACACCATTAGCACCCATATATTCAAAAATGGTGTTGCTGGCGCCTATGTTGGCTCCCGATTGAATCTGGAACAGGTACCGGTTTGTTACGGCACGCGTAACCCAACTCTCAAGACCGGCTGCGCCTGTAGAGCGGAAGGTACCTCCATTTTTCACGGTCATCGATGTGTTGAGTCTTAATTGAGATGAAGCCAACATTTCGAGCGTGGCGCCATTTTCGATGCTGGCGTTGCCCATGCAGGTAAGATCATATCCCGCATTGCCCATGTTGAGTTTTCCGGCATTGACCGTCAGATTGCCATTAATAAATATATCAGAATTCAACGTAACTTGATTGGCTCTGGAAAGCACTATTGTTTTCCCGTTGCGATCCCGGGTAACGGCCGGTTCGGAGCCTTCATCCGAGCCTCCCGACTTATTGATGGTAAGATTATGGAGATAAGTTCCGGCATTATTTGTAATTCCTACGTCGGTACTACCATACAACTCAACGGTTCCTCCTGATGGAGTGAAAACAGGATTTTCATTATAAAAATTCCCTGACGTTTTAATGGCACCGTCGATGATGTTTTCGGTGAGTGTATAGGAGGAGATGGAATTTACATAAATCCCCACATCTTTAAAATCGAGTACCCCGGCACTCATGGTGATCGAAGCATTTGAAGACCAGGGCCAGTAGCTGTCGGTGGTACCACCATACACATTAAAGTTACCGCCATAGATGTTTACATTTCCGGCTAAGTCGACATAGCCATCGCTGTTGGTCAGGTTGATGGTTCCTCCGGGATTGAGCCAGAAGCCACCAAAAATTCCGTTGTCGTAGAGGTCCAAAGCAGTAAAAGTTCCGGCCATCACATCAATTCCGCCGCTTGTCCAGTCGTATTGGTTGCAGGTAACGACGCTGGAAGCGTTGTCCACGCGCAAGGCCGCGCCCATGTTGGCTTCGAGAATATTAAATGTTTCGCTGGTTTTTACATAATTATGTCCTGTTCCATTGAAAATTACACGACTGGTACTTTCCGTAAATGCTGATGAACCGGCTGTATTTGTCCAGTTGCCCTTCACGGTGAGCGTGGTTGAACCGGGGTTAAAAGAACCACTTTCGATCAGCACATCACCGCGTATTTCGATATTGTCGTCGAAGGTGGTGGTTCCGGTAGCGCTAAAGGTAATGTTATTAAAATAATCGCCTGGCATAAAATGGGAAGTGCCACTACCTCCGTCAAATACAAAGGTGCCGCTATCTAAATGGATGCTGCCACTCATATTGTTTACAAAGCTGCCAATAATAAAACTTTGTGAAGTATAGCTTGTAAACGAGCAGTTGCTGTAGATGTAAAGATTTCCATGTAATCTGCATGGCTGTAATGATTGGGCACTGTGGCCAAGCTCCGTTCCGGTTTTATTGTTGCGAACATGGTTAAAATAGCTGTCGGCATCCCGACTTCTGATATAACCTGGTTCTGTTCCAAAGAAATCAACGTAACCTGCGTTAAGGTAAACATTGCATCCTTCCAAAAAATCCCAGGTTCGTTGCACAAAGATGGTAGCGCTGCCCACTGCACTGGCTGTAGCACCCGAGTGCCAAAAAATATCCTGATAGACATAGAGCTTCGAGGCTGTATTATTTAAAACCAACTGACCGAAGACATTCACATCTGTTGTTACAATAAGGCTATAAGCCCCAATTGTAAAAACAACGCCTGATTCGATTGTCAGACTTTTACAGGCGGCTCCTGTATTTTGGATGATGGGGTCATGTGGTGTCCCATTGGGAATAATAACGTCAATAGTATTGCCGGGTATAATATTGAAACTCCAGTTTCCGGTATGATGCCAGTCGCTGTTCACCAGGCCTGTCCAGGTTCCGACGGCTTCTGTTAGTTGGATGTAAAAGGTGTGATTGCTGAGGGTATTGTCTTCGTCGTCAAGCAAGAGATAATAAGTTTCGCCGGCATTCCAATACATTTCACCATAAAGTCCGGGACTATAAATGTCGTCGATACATTGCCAGCCAGATGAGGCACAAGAGCCACTTTTCCACATATAATCCACCCAACTGCCGCCAGAAGTAACCTGTACGGCGTAATTTCCGGTTCGGGGAGCCACAAAGCTATATACTTGTTCCTGGCCTTCGCAATAGTAGCCACAGGCCGAAACTGTGGACGTGTACCAACTTCCATAGCCACCTCCTGTGTAAGTTTTTGAATTTGCAGAACCTGTGCCGCTGATGGAAATAATGTTGGAACAGGGATTGAGGGCTACATAAAATGAGTGTGTGGCCAACGAAGTTTGCTCTGCATCCAAAAGTATGTAATAGGTTGTTCCGGCTGTCCAGTTCATCAGCCCTTGTGTTGATGGCGAATAAAAATAACTGATGCAATTCCAACCACCGGATGAACATGCTGTCGGCTTCCAGAAATAATCTACCCATGTGTTGTTGCTGCTGGTAACCGTGATACTGTAGGTACCTGTTACCGGTGCTGTAAAACTATATATCTGTTCGTTGCCATTACAAACATATCCGCAAAAATTGGAGGTCCAGGCTCCTTCGCCACTTTTAGAGAAGGTCTTGGTGTTCTGGCTGCCACCACCGCCCAGTGAAATGATGTCGGAACATGGATTTCCGTAACCTGTAAGCGTTATCACTTTTGGACTGCTATAATTATCGGCGTTGTGCGGAATATTTAGCGAGGTGGTTTTTTTGCCTGAAGAAGTTGGGGTAAACCTTACGGTAAAAGTCCCTGATTCGCCTGGTGCCAAATACAAAAAGGTGCTACCAATAATGGAGAACTGACTTGCATCTCCTCCACTGATGTAGGCATTGCCGGCTTCAAGGTTCAGATAGTTGGGTCGTGTTCCCGTATTGTAAACCGTAAAGGAATAATTTTGATACGACCCGACGTTCACCGTACCAAAGCTGTAGGATGATGCCGGCGAAGTTGACATTGCCACGCTGGAGCCGCCATTCGAGAGCCAGTATTGTAGGTTATTGTTAGCGTACGAAACGCCAAATTTCCCCCACATGTTATAGTAAGTATCGTAGTCACAATTATCCCATTCATCGAGGTGACATGTTCCATAAAGCTGCCCCCGGATTCTTCCAGCGGGATCAACTACTCCTCCGCCTGAGCTGCCTGGTGCTTCCTGACCAAGGGTAACTTTTGTATAGAGGAAATTGGAAGTGCTAAAACCGCTGCATGTAAAGTCTGGTGAGGTTTTGTTCTGCATGCGGTGGTATTTCATTAAAGTTCCTCCGGGATGGTGCACCGAATGCATCACCGTGTTATTCGATACACCTCCGGCATCCCACCCCATGTAATAATTTCCTCCCTGCTCTTTCAGCAGAATCAGCGTGAAATCAGTCTGGCTGTTGGTAGCTATCAGGTTGGAGCCATTAACGATTATATGACTGGGATTTACCACTCCACTGTTGCAGGAGGTCGACCAGTAATAAAACCTGGCTTCGAGGCCTGCCGCTGATGATTGCGTATCAAAGCAGTGGTTAGCTGTAAGTAAGAATGGTTGCCAGTCAGCGGCGCGCAGGTCATTAAGCTGGGTGCCCGTGCACAAACCGTATCTTAATCCGGAAGGAAAACTCAGCCTGGCAGTGGCTCTGCGAAAACCATCAATATGTGCAAAACTATTGGCATCCGCGCAGTTTGCGTCCAGAAAACAAGACCTGACTAATTCTTCGGGAATGTACCTGTCGTCGGCATGAATTACTTTGGTAATGGTAAAATAAACATTCTCTTCGATTTGCGTAATGGGCATTACCACCTGCAAAGTAATATAATCAGCAAAAGTAGTAGTGGTATAAAAGCCATATTCATCCAGCGTTCCACGAAGCTCGGGCTGCGTAAAAGCATAATCGTCGCGGCTGAACAGGTTTACCTTAACACCCGGCGGAAAATTTCCTTCAGAGAAAAACAGCCTGATTTCGTCGGCTTTCTTTGATTGGAAATAAGTTGTGTAAACCAACAGGCCCTCATCCACACGCGTGATTCGTCCACCGAACTGGCTGATTTCACCACTTTCAGGGATGACGATTTCGTTTAGATTGAAATAAACAGGTTCGCTTAAATCACGAATTACACCTATGGCCGGAGGGTCGAAAGATTCTTCGATGATTTGGCGTTCTGCCCGGGTGAGCGTATCGAGGATGTGCATTTCGTTTGGCGCCAGGCCTGACCGGGTGGCATAAAATACAGGAGATTCAGAAGTAATATAGCCATACCTGGCAAAGTACTCCTCAGGATCAAACTCTTCTGAGTTCGCAGTCTGTGCAACAATCGCAGCGGGAAAAATCAAGAAAAGGATCATCGCAATTGATAAAATAAGTACAAGTTTTCTCATGACGTTAAGTATTAGGTTTATAAATAAAAAATGAAGTAACGCTTTAAAATCCGCCTTAGGAAAAGGGCATAAACGTCCGACTGATACAACAAATAGCCAGTGAGGCGAAAACATCAAGGACTTGTAGTTTTCAAGTTAGCTTGATAAAGCAATTACAAATGTAAAATAACATCAAACATCAAAGTCGATTTCTACAGAAACCAATCTTCGTCAAATTCAAAAATCAGGTTTTTTTCTAAAGAAAAACCTTTTGCAGGAGCGTGCTGTCAATACGTTCAGACGTTTTTATAAAAAAACATAAAAAAATTCTGTATGTTTATCTTTGCAAATATCAACACATCAAAAAAATGGAAAACGATAGCGTAAACGAACTTTTGGCGGCTTACAGCCAGCCACTCAATTTTGATCAGGTTTGGCTGATGTTTCAGGAAACCGATAAAAAGTTTAAGGAGACTAACAAGAAGTTCAAAGAAACCGATAAAAAATTCAAAGAGTTGTCAGCTCTGTTCACTTCTCAATGGGGCAAGCTTGTCGAGTCGTTGGTAGAGGGCGACCTGGTAAATTTACTAAATCAACGGGGCATCCAGGTGGAAAGCACCCTGCAGCGAAGGAAAGGAAACCTCGATGGCGAAAATTTTGAATTCGATATCATCGCTGTTAATAGTCATGAGATTGTAATTGTGGAAGTAAAAACCACACTCAGAGTTGACGATGTAGATTATTTTCATAAAAAGGTTTGGAAGGCAAAACGTTACATGCCCGAGTATGCCGATAAAAAGATATATGGAGGAGTGGCTTTCATTACTGCCGATGGTGCCAGCGATAGGATGGCCGAAAAACTGGGCTTCTTCGTCATCAGAGCTACCGGAAACTCCTCTTCCATCATCAACCAGAAAGATTTTAAACCAAAGGTTTTTTAATCCAGTCCTTCGTTAGCAACACAGCGAATGCTGTCTAAGCCCAAATCATTATAACGAGCAATTGGATGTCAGCCCGGCGCTCTTCCTGATGTGACTTTTTAAAACTGCTTTTATAACGTCACCATATACTCCTTTATCGGGCGACTGAAGGAATGCAAGCAAAAATGTCTGGCAGCTTTTAAGCTCCGGCAGGAGCAATCAGGATTCGATTTGACAAGATATTACACATCCGTGTTACTTGTGGTTTCTCCCGCCAGAAATTGGTACGTTTGCAAAGTTGGTTTCTTCAAAGTAAAGTGATGAGTTTAACGATCGAAAACATACTTCTGATTGGTTCTTTGTTACTATTTGTCAGCATCATTGCTGGCAAAACTTCCTATCGGTTTGGGGTTCCTACCCTACTCCTTTTTTTGGCAATCGGAATGCTGGCAGGCTCCGACGGCATTGGCGGCATCCAGTTCGACGACCCTGTAATAGCACGCTTTATTGGAGTGGTTTGTCTCAACTTCATTTTGTTTTCGGGAGGCCTCGACACAAACTGGAAAGCCGTGAAGCCTATCGCCCGGCAAGGGATTGTTCTGTCCACGTTGGGCGTGTTGCTCACAGCTATTACCTTGGGAACGTTTGTTTGGTTTGTCACCGATTTTACTTTTTACGAAAGTATGCTGCTCGGCTCAATCGTATCTTCAACAGATGCAGCAGCGGTATTCTCAATCTTGCGCTCCAAAAGCCTTTCCTTAAAATCCAATCTCCGGCCTACCCTGGAATTGGAAAGCGGGAGCAACGACCCGATGGCCTATGTTTTGACCATCGCCTTTTTGACATTGGTAGTCAACCAGGATCAAAGCTTTGTTTCGATCATACCGATGTTTCTGCAGCAAATGATCATAGGCGGCATTGCAGGCATAGCTTTTGGCAAATTAGGCAAAGTCATCATCAACCGTATAAAACTCGATTTTGAAGGGCTTTATCCTACATTAGTTATCGCCATCATGTTTATTACATTTTCGGCAACGGATTTTGTGGGAGGCAATGGATTTCTTGCCATCTATATTTGTGCGGTTTACCTT
>Ga0265293_10008087_pt1 | contig 15780 bp, 28 predicted proteins | sample Munlanlewell138R_FD_192505 | JGI IMG/M metagenome (GOLD analysis project Ga0265293, IMG submission 192505) | Leachate microbial communities from a municipal landfill in Southern Ontario, Canada - Leachate well 138R | ecosystem: Engineered > Solid waste > Landfill > Unclassified | place: Canada...
TAATTTTTTTACTTCAATTTTAGATAATTCTTGCATCTTATTATTATATTCTTCTTCAGTATATTCTTTCCCTTCAATATACCAATGTTTAGTTCCATTTGCAAATTCACAAGCTGGGCCATCTACTCTATGACGTTCTCCATTTTGATACCAGAATTTATTTCCATTTGCATATTCAATTGCAGGGCCATTTTCTCTATGACATTGTCCATTTTGATACCAAACCTCAGTACCCTTTGTATATATAATAGCTGGGCCATCTAATCTGTGTAATTGTCCATTTTGATACCAAGCTTTATGGCCATTTACACATTCAAAAGCTGGACCATCTAATCTATGTAATTGTCCATTTTGATACCATTCTTTATCTCCATTTTTCCATTCAGCAGCTGGACCATCTACTCTATGTAACTTCCCATTTTGATACCAAAAGTTATCTCCATTTTCATATTCACAAGCTGGACCATCATCTCTATGTAATTCATAAATCGTAATAATAAATATAAAAATAAAAATAAAAAACATAATAATATACATAATATATATTCCTTATTATTTTACCAAAAAAAATTAAATTATTCTAGATTTAATTAATTTATAATATTTTCCGTTTTTAATAGATTTTCCAAGCAAAGGTTTTATTTTAATAATTTCAAATTCAGTTAGATTACAATCTCTTATTTTAACAATATCTCCAATGTCAATTTTCTTTAATAATTCTTTACGTTTAGACTCTTGTTTATGATATGAATAAACGTGATTTCTCCATTCCATACAAGTAACTTTAGCCTCTTTAAGAAAAGATAATGGACAATCATAATAAAATGGGTATTCTATTTCTGATATATTTTTATAACCCCAAGAACCATTTCGTTTACTAAGAATAAATAATACAATTTCTTTTTGTTGTGTATTTATATTTAACCAAAGAGTCCACAAACTATTGTTATAAACAGCTTTTTTTAGGAATTTATAAAATGTATTATCACGAGTTACTTCTTCTATTATTTGTTTTTTGTCAATTAAATTATATGTCCATGTCCATCCCATATTTTAATCTTTCTGATAGTATAATTCACTTATACATACCCTTCAAATAGTTCATCTTCTTTTTGATCATATGGATTGACTTCCCAACTATCATCAATATATTCTCCTACTGGAGTTTCAATATTATATGTATTATCAATAGCTTCTTTTAAGTTGTTACCAGGAACAATTAATTCTGCATGAACCATCCATTGTACTGGAATTTTATAAATTTTTTGTCCTTTTAAAGCTATATTTTTAAATTCAATTGAAAAAAGTTCTTCATTAAGTTTATTATAATTTTGTTCTACGATTTTTAATTCTTCACGAACAATTTCAATTTTTCTCATTTTTAATAATATACCTTTCCATTCCCAATTAAATTCATACATCTATCATTATAATTATAAGATTCACATATTTCATTAGTTATTTTATTATATTCATTTATAAGCCATTTATCATATGCATCGTTAGATATTTTTTCTAATTGATTATTTGTTAATTGATTGTAAAATAATTTATCACCATCGTAAATATTTATAATATTTATATAATTTAATTTATTATTATCACATATAATTTCACATTCAGCTACAAGATCAAAATCAATATCTTTTACATTAATAGAAAAATTATAATTATATTTTATCATTAATTTACCAATCTTGTTCTACAAAATCAATACTATCAATTGGATAATTATAATCATAGTATTCATAATAAAAACAATCTATACAATCTTTACACAAACCCATCTCTATATTAAAATTTGTAATAAGTTTATCAGCACAATCACTACAACATAATTCATTTTCCATTATTACACTCCTAAATTATATGATACATTACTTTCTTTTTTTACAAATTAACTCGAAGAAATTTTTTGGAACTTCAATTTTCAAATTTACAATTGTAGTTTTGAATAATTCTAGATTATTACTAAAACCAATTATATACATTGAATCAAATAGAACTTCATATTCATCTATAGGATCAAAAAAATTGTTAAGAAATAACAATTAAGTTGTAAAATTTATTTTGTTAATAATATAGTCTTTCTATGCTTTGGGATGGTTATAATAAATAACCATCCCAAATTACATATTAATTTACATTAGAAATTTTTGAGTAGCTGCTACAATTGCATAGATAATAGTTACGGTAAAACCTAACCGAAAAACTTAAATCCACAATTTGTATTTCTATCAAAATTCCTAAAATCATTATTAAAATTTTTCATATATCCAATTCTTATTTAGATCTAAATGTTATAATACCTTTAGATGTATCATATGGAGATACTGATAATTTAACCTTATCTCCTGGAAGAACAAGAATTTTATTTGTTTTCATTTTTCCACTAAGATGTGCAAGTATAATTGTATCACTATCATCAATTTTTACTTTGTAAAATCCTCCACCACAAGAGTCTTGTATAGTTCCTTCGTAATCAATTAAGTCACCTTTACTCATAATTTATTAAACCTCTTCCACTAATAATTGTAAACCACATGTTTCAACAAAATCAATTAATTCATCCAAACAATCAATCTCTTCATCCTAACCTTCTTCCCAATTTTCAGATTCACCTTCCAAGGTAATAAGTGCTGCATCTAATTCATTATCAGCTTCTAAAACTGCTAAATAAAGTTTTCCATTATAATCAGTATATGATATTGCGTATTTTGTATTCATATATTTCAATGTCCTTTTGTTAAATAACTTTAATTTTTACAATCACAACAATTAGAATCATCTAATAAAAATTAAAAATTAGCAGCTAACTTAGCACCACAAATAGGGCAGTAACCTACACCATTTTCAACACATAGTTTTCCAGGTTCCCAATTATTATCTTCTTCTGTTAGATCTTTAACTTCATATGTTTCTAATTGTTTATATAAACATCCACAGCAACCATTATCATACCAATGATAACAATCATCAGTAGACCAATGATGTTCATTACTACTTCCAAAATCAATTTGTTTAATATACATTCCAGGAAGTATTAATTGTTTTTCTTGTTGTTCCTTAATTGCAAGAATTGTATGATGATGATCTTTACCAGTACAATATATATTTGCTCTAGCATAATCAAATATTTCAGTTTCAGTTACTGAAAACACTCTTGGTTTTGTATATCCTCCACGGACATCTGCACCTCCATGAATTTGAAGAAGAACAAATTCTCCTGATTCATTGGTAAAATAATGAAATTGAATAACTTGTTCTAATAGGTTTTCTTCATTGTAGGAGTTAACAGTAAATGGTTTTCCTTCATTAAAGAATCCAAATTGTTCACCATAATATAATTTTTCATCTTCATTTTCATCTTCATAAATTGAATCTTTTATAGATAACCATTGAGTAAATTCTTCAATAAGTTCAAGCCAACATTTATTATTGCAATCAACTTCTGCTAAAAATTTCTCATGAAATATATTATCTAAATTTTCATTATATTCTAATTTATCTTTTAGCCAATGATATAAATTATGTTTTACCGTAATATCTATATTAATAGTTTCTCCATCCATTCTATGATATGTTTCAAAATTTAATGTAGTTGGAAGTTCATCTTCAAATTTACGATGTTTATTACGTTCATAGTTTCTACCATAACCATATAAAGATTCTTTATAATTACCATCCTTATCATATGTAGGATCACCACCAGAATCACATATAGCCGTACCAGTATTTTCAGTTAACATTTCAATTAAAATTTCTTCTGTTTTGGTCATTTATAATTTCCTTAATATAAATACACTATTATCTGAGGTTAATTACTATATAAATTCACCAGCATCATAACATATTGCCACACATGTAATATACATGTGTGGCAATATAAACTACAATTTAGATATACAAATAATTATTTTTGTATTAATAATATCTTCACGTGGTACTTGAAAAATTTCAAATTAAAAAATACTAACAGTTGTTGAAAAATAACTTAATTTCTTTGATAAAATAATTAATATTTTAATTTTTGTAAAAGATATATTCGAAATAGTGTAACAGTTTTAGTACCAATTAATTTATTAACATCTTTAGATTCTACAATTTCACCAGCACCTTCTCTATACACATCTTCAACCATTGCTTTAATAATGCACTTCATATTATCCATACTCTTATTTTCAATCTTATCAAGAACATGTTCAAGACGCATTGGCGTAACCCATTCATCTACAATTTCACTTGCTTTAGTAAGCACTTTTAATTTTTCAGGATCTACTTTTCTTGAAGTTTTAGTTTCCATAAATTCATCACGTTTATGTTTATAAATAACCCTTTGACCATTATTAAGTCTACATTCTGTCAATGGCCTTAGTACTACACCTTCTCTTAATTTACCAAATCCACAACCATTTCTAATTGCTTGAACAGATTCTTTATCACGCGCTTCATTAATAATTCCAAGATCAGTTGGAATTTGTACATAACTTACAAATTCCAAACCAAGATTAGTTGCAACATCTTCTGCATTAGGAACATCTATCCATAGATCATTTATCATTACATCAAATACTACAAATTTTAATTCCTTTCCATATGTTGCACTCATTCCTTGAAGTTTACCACCATAAGCTTCTCCAAATACAGTAACTGATATGTTTTCAAATCGTTCAGTAAATATATCAGTTAATACTTTATTATTAAATAATTTAACAAACATATCATGAGAAGAACCTCCTGCAAAATATGTTAGTTTATTTTCTTGCCATTTTATATGAGCAGAAGTTCCATGAATTTTTTCCAATGCATAACATTCTTTAAACAATTGAATTGTATTATCTTTATATAAATTTACAATATGTAAGTATCCCATTTGTTATTTCCTTTTTCAAAATTATTGTTAAACTTTTTTCTTTATTTTAGAATCATCTTGATATATTCTAAATAAGAGATCACATGGTGCTATTTTTTAGCACAAAGCCTCTTTGAGGCTTGATTCAAATATATGATGTGATCTTTTTAGAAAAATGAATAATGAGGATAATCCTCAATATGTTGGAACCATGAAGATCCAAGAAACCCTTACCTAAAGGTAAGGGTAGTTCACTTAAATGCTTTTACAACATAACACATACAACAATCCAACCAATCCATAATTCATATACAACACCTAAACTACTTACTGACGTCTTTGAAAAGCTTAATTTAGGAGTGCTTAATTTATTCGTTTCACGTTCTCTTGGAATATAAAATCTAATCATAACGTTTAATCCTTTTTAGTAAAATCAATTTCTTGTAATTGTAATTCTGCATATTTAATATATTGTGATTTATCTTCTATAATTTCTAGTTCTTTATTTTTACATTTATTTTCCTCATCATCATCCTCATCATCATCCTCATCATCCTCATCATCCTCATCATCAAACATGTTTATAATAATTATCATTTAATTCCCTTGACAGAATTTTTTAACAATAATAACATCTATAATTATAATTTTTCCTTTTAATAATGTTTAGTAAGTATACAAATTATTACAAACGATGTTAATAATGCAAAAATTGAAGAACATAATAAAAATATAATTGTGAATATAAAATTACTCATATTATTATTCCAATGTTACTTTGTATGAAACCATTTGACCAATTTCAATATTTTCCCAAGCATTGTTAAATTCTTTATCTGTGAAATGTAGAAGAGTTTTATCACAAAAAACAAGTTTTAATTTATTAACAAGAATATAAAAGATTTTTGTTAATACACAAATTCTACAATCTGTAATTTTAGAAGAAATTCCAACTAATTTTGAAACTCCATCTGGAAAAATTTTCTTTAATTCATTCATTGAATTTTCCTTTCTAAATAATTTTTAGAACTTATTTCATTCAAAACATAATAGTAATATTAAATAAATTAATCTGTAATAGTAATCCATATAACCGCAAAACTAATACATATCTCATAAATTTTTCCAATACTTTCTGGAGGATATGTTTCACTACACAGTGTTAAACAGCTACAACTTAATGGTTTCCAAACAATTTTATAATTTTTATCTCTAATAATGCTTCCATCATATTTTATTTTAATCATGTTATTATATGCTTTATATAATTATTATTTTTAATAGTTTATATAATAATTATTGCACTTCCATTTTTGTTAAATTAATAAATTCATTACCAACTAAACAACTTATTTTATCATCTGATTGAAAATCAGGTTCTTTTATATCTTGTGCACTTTTATTTTTATTTTTTAATTTTTCAAAAAGTTTATATAATTCCTTTGATCCTAATTCAAATGTTGAATATATTCCATGAACATCACCACCACAATACAAATAACCAATCTCTAATACATATATACACATATTATTCTTTAAGCTCCCATCTTTTTTACTGTGCTGTGATCAAAGTCTTACGACATCACAAATGGCACAGTGTAATACACAACTCTGGTGAAATGAATTATTCTTGCAATTCAAATCTTGTTAATGAAAAATGATGAGAACCAACATATCCACTTAAATAATTATTATCCCAATATAAATTTTCCACATCTAAATGTTCATCTAAATAAGTACATTCCTTTTCTTCTAAAACTTTACGAATTTCAAATAATTCATATAATTTATTTTCTCCAGCTTCTTTAGAATAAACTCCATAAATTGTTCTACAATCATATCTTATACCAGTTTCTAAAATATATACAAACATAATTAAACTTTCAACAATGATAAAAATCCAACAATTCCAATTACAACATTAAGAATAAGTACAGCACATACCATCCAACCAATAACACCAAAAATTACCATCGTACAATATTCCAAAAAAAGCGTTTTCATCATATCAAATGTTTGAATAATATATTCATCCATAATCAATTCCTTTGGTGAACTACCCTTACCTTTAGGTAAGGGTTTCTTGGATCTTCATGGTTCCAACATATTGAGGATTATCCTCAATAGCCTGTCCCAGACAATAAATGTTTAATAACTAAAATTTTGATTCATTTTTCTAAAAAGATCACATCATATATTTGAATCAAGCCTCAAAGAGGCTTTGTGTTAAAAAATAGCACGAGGTTTTGTGCTAAAAAATAGCACCATGTAATCTCCTATTTAGAATATATTAAGAGATTCCTAAAATAAAGAAAAAAAGTTTAACAACAATTCATCCCTAAAGGAAAGGGATGAATTGTTGTTAAAAGTTAAAAGGGAACTTTAATAATATAATTAAAAGCATTAACATTATTATGTAATTCTATAATAATTGATCCTACAGTTAATAATATTAAAATATATAATAAATATAAGTTTGATTTTTTATACAATTATAACCTCGTTATTCTTGTAAAATTATAAGAAGTCTTCATTTATTTTTCTTTTTTCAATATTAATCCAAAATTTACGTTCTATATTATTTCAATATTACCACAAATTAAAGCATTTTCAATTCCTTGTACTTTATATTCACCACAACAATCACATTCATATTCTTCAGCATCTGGTTCTGTATTATCTCTAAATTCTCCACAAGCTAAACACACACCAAGATAATCATTACGAGCATTTTCATATTCTTCTTCGGTTATTTTAATCATATATTATTCCTAATTGGTAAAGTGAAAATTATAATATTACAATGGTTTAAATATTCTTTTTAATATCCTATTATTTTACTTTCAAATATTTAACTTTTGTTCTTGTTTTGTTATTGTTTATTTTAATATTATTTCTTAGTATATTAAATCCATATTTTTTTGATATTGTTTTTAAATATGAATTTTGTAATTTGTTTAAACAATCTGAACGACATCCATCATTTACAAATGTTACATTATAATTATATAACATTAATCCATATGCTGTAGATATTACACAAGCATCTGTATTTACTCCAACTATTCTTATGTTTTTAGATTTTGTAAGTTTTGTAATAGCAGAAAATGCTTCAAAAGATCCATCATCTTGAAATTTCTTTGTAATATATTTATAAGGATAATTCCATAGTTGAGATGAAATAGAAGATTTAGTTCTTCCGCATTCATTATATTCAAGAACTATAATTGGCCAATTATGTTTTTTACTTAATTCAATTTCTCTTTTAATACTTTTTACCAGAAAAACATTATTTGCTGCAGTGAAAAATTTCTGCATATCTACAATCACTAATGTGTGCATGTTTTTTTCTTTCTTTGTTGTTTTGCTATGATAGTACTGTGCTTTGATCAAATTCTTACGACATCTCTTAAGGTTTTCTATAATAATTCTTCTTGACTTTTTTCAATTTGGAAGAATCTAATCCATGCTTTACGCTATATACTACCTTCTAAAAATACCAATCTAACAGCTTCTTTAGTTTGAGGTAAATAAATATTATTTTCCCATTTTAAGATATTTAATTATAATTAAGATATTTAATTCCTTTATTAAATTGATGTTTTATATTTCTACCATACATAATATTAAGACCTTTTATTGATCTTAAAAATTTATTTTGCTTAAAATATGTGTTTAACCATGAAGATCTACAAGCATTACTAACTACAGAAACATTATACTTTTTATGTATTAAACTACGTATAGTATCCCCAACACAAAAATTAGTCTCTACTCCAACAACCCTAATATTTTTAGAATTATTTATAGTAATTCGTTTGTTAATTGCATGTATAACTTCTTTTGATCCATCGTTTTCATATTTTATTTCATAAAAACAATTCTTATAACTATTTAATAAAGAACGAATACATAATAATGTTCTATCACAATTTGCAAACTCTAATATAATTATAGGCCAATTATGTTTCTTGCTTAATTTAATTTCTCTTATAATGTTTTTTTTAAGATTAGTATTTCTAGTTGCAAAGAAATTATTTTGCATGTCAACTATAACTAATGTATGCATTGTAACCTCATAAATTTACTTTCTAATGCTCAATTAATATTTTGCCGCACCAATAACTACGGCAATAAATTTTGCATGATCACCAAACCAACAACACTCATTATTATGTGAACTTTTATACATTGGAATATTATCATAATTATCTATAATATAAGATAATTCATAATCTGTTGCTTTTATAGATCTTATGTCTTGCACTTTTAATTTTACATAATTATGAATAGTATTATTATATTCATATTCTTGTCCATCATTTGTTGTTAAATATAACATGTTATTTATCTTTCTTTATAAAAACAATCATCATACCTTGGTGGCATATGTTTTTGGATAACACGTTCACTAATATGATTAATTACTTTAAAAGCATCTTTTAAACCCAAATCAGAATGTACTGATAAATATTTAACTGCATCTATAATTTTATCATCATTAATTAAAAATAATATATTATTTTTAATTTCTTCAGATAATTGTGAATTAAACTTTAACATGCATCTAGATATGTTAATTTCTTTAACTATATCATCCACTTCCTTAATTAAAAAAAAATTAGTATTAAGTATAATCTGAACTTCCCCATCACTTCTAATATAACTATCTTTGATATATTTTAATTTATTCATTTTGACCTTAATTAGTGCCCAAGATTTGAAGTTATCTAATCTTGGACTTATTATTTATACAGAAGTATTGTGATTTTTTATCACTGAATCTTGAATAACTTCTTCTTCTTCAATTTTATTATCTTCTTTAAATATTCTTGTCTTCTTTGTTGGAATCTTTTCAATTACTCCACTAATTACTGGCATTATATATACCGCTACTTCGGAAATAATTACATCCATTACCTTTGACGTCGATTCTACCTGAAATTCTTCAGCTAGAATCAATGCCCTTTCATCTTCATTAATTATTGGAATCTGCGGAATGGCAATTCCTAAGAGCATTCCAATTAATGATTCTCCAAATTCAGTTTCAAAGAATGCACTGATAATTGATAAGGTATTATCATCTGTACCCTTATCTTTTAACATTGCTATAATTCCTTTTGCAATACCTTTAGTAATATTTCTTCCTGCAGAACGATAAGCAGCTTTTTCAATTCTATCTTGTAACGTAGTTACAATATTTTCTTTATTCATTTTCTTTCCAATCTTCTTATTATATTCTTTTTCAGTATATTTTTTTCCTTTAATATACCAAGCTTTGCCTCCATCTGACCATTCACAAGCTGGGCCATCTAATCTATGATGTTTTCCATTTTGATACCAATATTTATTACCATTTATCCATTCTATAGCTGGCCCATCATCTCTATGTAATTGCCCATTTTGATACCACCATTTATTTCCATTCTTCCATTCAATTGCTGGACCATCTTCTCTATGTAATTTTCCCTCATAATAATATTCAGTTCTATTATCAAATTTCTTTACTTCTGTTTTTGATAATTCTTGCATTTTATTATTATATTCTTTTTCAGTATATTTTTTTCCTTCAATATACCAAGCTTTATCTCCATCTGTATATTCCACAGCTGGGCCATCTTCTCTATGTAATTGTCCATTTTGATACCAAGCTTTAGCACCATTTACAAATTCACAAGCTGGGCCATCTAACCTGTGATATTGTCCATTTTGATACCAAAGTTTAGAACCATCTGCATATTCAACAGCGGGACCATCTTCTCTATGTAATTGTCTATCTTTATAATATTCAGTTCTATCTTCTAATTTCTTTATTTCATATTTAGATAATTTTTGCATCTTATTATATTCTTCTTCGGTATATTCTTGTCCTTCAATATACCATTCTTTAACACCATTTATCCATTCAATTGCGGGACCATCTAATCTATGCCATTTTCCATTTTGATGCCAAAATTTATCTCCATTTACATATTCAATAGCAGGATCATCTTCTCGATGTAATAATCCATTTTGATACCAAAGTTTATCTCCATTTACACCTTCAAAAGCTGGGCCGTCTTCCCTATGTAATTTTCCATTTTGATACCAAAGTTTATCTCCATTTGCATATTCAATTGCTGGACCATCTTCTCTATGATATTCTCCATTTTGATACCATTCTTTATCTCCATCTGGCCATTCAATAGCTGGACCATCTAATCTATGTAATTTTCCATTATAATAATATTCAGTTCTATCTTCTAATTTCTTTACTTCATATTTAGATAATTCTTGCATCTTATTATATTCTTCTTCAGTATATTTTTTTCTTCAATATACTAAAATTTTACATCCATTTGTAAGTTCAATTGAAGGACCATTTAATATATGAAATTTCCCATTTTTATACCAAAAATTAACTCCATCTACATATTTAATTGCAGTTCCATCATCTCTATGTAATTGTTAATATTCAGTTCTATTATCAAATTTCTTTACTTCATATTTAGATAATTCTTGCATCTTATTATTATATTTTTCTTCGGTATAATTTTGTCCTTCAATATACCAAAATTTATTTCCATTTATATATTCACAAGCTGGACCATCTTCTCTATGACATTGTCCATTTTGATACCAAAATTTATCTCCATTTACATATTCAATAGCTGGACTATTTAATCTATGCCATTGTCCATTTTGATACCAAACTTTAGTACCATCTGCATATTCAATTGCTGGACCATCTACTCTATGTAATTCTCCATTTTGATACCAAAATTTATTTCCATCTGCATATTCTACAGCTGGACCATCTACTCTATGTAATTGCCCTTTATAGTAATATTCAATTTTATTATCAAATTTCTTTATTTCATTTTCTTGCATTTTCTTTCCAATCTTATTATTATATTTTTCTTCAGTATATTTTTCCCCTTTAATATATTTTCTCTTTTAATATATTCTTTTCATTCAATATACCAAAATTTATTATTTATACCCATTCAATTGCTAGTTAAAGTGGTATAATTTCTACCTAAACATACAATACCTGTATTATAATATCAAAATTTTTTCATCCAAAATAAAAGCTATATTAGCATAGTTTAGAGATTCACAATTAACATTGAAAATATAAATTTTAATGCTTTTTTTTCAATAATAATAATCAATATTTAACAAAAACCATCCAATATAAAATTCATATACAATACCAATATCTTTATAAGGAGGTATATCATTTGTAAAATAGCACCTACAATAACTTAAATGAGGTTTTCTAATTTTACCATTTTTTCTAGGAATATAAATTTTAATTTTAATTTTACCAAAAGAAATCACATTATACCTCAATCACATTAATATATTCATTAATATCAGTTATATATCTGCAAAGTTCTTTTAATGTATTAAACTCTTTTAATAATGAAAGATATGTATTATGTGAATATTGTTTTGAAGAACCAACATTAATTAGATAATTTTTAACACATTTTAATGAATCATTTTCTTCAATAACTATATGAAAAACATTCTTATTATCATCAATATATACTATAGAAAACTTTTTCAATTATAAACCTCCAATTCCACATACAGAATCATAGAACTAATCATTTGGTAAAAATACAATTACTTAATACCCAAGATTTGAAGTCATCTCATCTTGGGCTAGTGTAATAATTACACTTTATATATATTATAAAAATATTATAATATAATAATATAATAATTAGTTAACAGTAATTTCAAAAACACTCGCATTTTTACCACTATTAATTACCTTTAAAGTAAATGGACCTGTCAATAATGGATTAATCTTAATATAACACGTATCCATTTTGTCAGTATCTTGTATTACAACATTATTATTTTCATCTGATAACCAACAATCAATATCACCATTTCCATCTCCAATAATTGTAATTTTTGTTACTACGTCTTTTTCTAGTTTCAAATCATATTTAGTAACGTCTCCTACTCCTAAAACATTTTTGTCATAAAATGTCCCACGAATATCTCCAGCAATAGCCGTACTAGTAATTAATCCTAATACAGAAAAAATAACGCTAATAGCATTTTTATTCATTTTCGTTTCTATGCCTTTTTTTATTACCAAAGAAAATTAATTTATAAAGAAATTAATGTATTTATATTTATGTTGTTATTGAATAATAAAATTGTTTCTCCTTCAATCTTAATAGTAATCTTATTTTAATTAATTCTGATTCTTGTACAATATTAATATCACCAGGAAACTGAAAGATAACAAAATGCAATCATATTTTTAACCTTATCCATTCTTGTAAATTTACTTTCCATAAACAAAAATACCAGGGTAAGCTTTAATACTTCCTGGTAAATTACTTTATTATTTTTGTTTTCACACTATTATTTTTTTTTCTCGATAAATTATAATTATCCTTTTTATATAATTCTTGGTCGGACGGGTGAGGCTTGAACTCACACATAACTACTTTATAAGAATAGCGCCTTCACCATTTGGCTACCGTCCGTTGTATAAATAATATTTTATTATTTTAATTAACTACCAGTTTTAATACCATTATTCATATTAATCTCCTTTTATTTTAATTATTCACCTAATACCTTTAATAGGATTTAACTATATAATTTATTCTTTCTTTATATTCTTGGTCGGACAGATAGGACTTGAACCTATATATTTCCACTTTATAAGAATGGCGCCTTCACCATTTGGCGACTGTCCGTTGTATAAATAATATTTTACTATTTTAATTAACCACTAGTTTTAATACTGTTATTCATATTAATCTCCTTTATTATTTATTATTAGTACTCCCTCCCGGACTTGAACCGGGACGCCTTACGGCAACGGATTTTGAGTCCATTGTGTCTGCCATTCCACCAAGGGAGCAAAGAAGGAGTAGTTTTACATCTTACTCCTAAACTATGATAAAATATTAATAATTCTTGTATCTTATTATTATATTCTTCTTCGGTATATTTTTGATCGTTACCATACCAAATATCCATCTTCCCATGGATATTCAAGTGTTGGTTCATCTTCTCGATGTAATTTTCCATCTTTATAATATTCAGTTTTATTTTCTAATTTCTTTATTTCCATATTAATATCTTTTATACTTTTGTTTAATAGTGACATGATTATATTCATTATTGTTTTACCAGAAAAAATTGTAATTAGATTAGTAGGCCATAACAGGATCGAACTGTTGACAAACGGATTAAAAGTCCGCTACTCTACCAACTGAGTTAATGGCCCAAGTTTTTATTTAATTATTAATATCTTCTACCACTCCATAAATATTTGTCAAGTATTCTCGTGAAAAATGAATTGAATGTTAAAGATTCAATTTGCGTAATTCAAAAGCAGTGGTCTTATAAATTCATGAATGAAAATAATTGCTACAGAGAAATTCATTATTTCAACAAGATGCAGTTCTACACGTATCACAAACGTAAACATAATAATTTTCTTTATATATAATTATCAGGGGGTGCGGCGAGTCACACTCCACAGTAGACTCGCCAGCAGCCGCCGACTGGCCGACCTCTCACACCCGCGATAATTATCATGCGCGCGTTATTAATATATTCATTTTCTAAACTGTAATTAAATAATACTATAATTAGTATTATTTAAGAAGAATATAAATAGATAATTACTCAATTACTGTGTCTAATATAATTACCAAATAATTTGAAAATTTACAACATTTTATATATAATATTTGTAATTGACCAATTTTTTATTTTAATTTTTGAATTGTTTTTGTTAATGCTTTGTCAAGATATTTTTTATATGTTATTGGTTGTTGTTCCTTGGGCCAATTAAACAGATCCTTAACAGCAGATCGTCCAAGAAAATCTACAACATAATGTTTGTCGTCAAATCTTTTAATTTCAATTTCATCAAGATTAAATTGAGTTCCTGTAATATCTATTATTTGACTATCAACAATTACAAATGCATGTTCATTAGGATAATAATAATTTTTTTGTAAATATTTACCAACAACAAATATAGCATCATAATTAAATTGTTTTAATACTCTTGTTAATTGCCATGAACAGACGGCACAAGAACATGACCAATCAGGATTAAAAAATTTTTTAATTAATATTTCCAGTTCTTTTCTCGTATGTTTTGCTATGTTATAAATATTATGATGTGACATTAATTATTCCTGTTTTTTACAATTATAATAAAATTTTGCGTATTTGCCTACATCACAATATATTTTATAATTCTTCAATTTCATTTATATCTTCTGAATATTCATTTTCTCCATGTTTAAGTAATGCTAATGCATCTCCAGCAAGATCGTTAAAATTTGTATTTTGTACATTAGTGAAACAAAATCTTACATCAACTAATCCTTTGGATTTAGCGTTTTCTGCCCATTTGGAAATTTCTAAACTATTATTCATGATTACCTCTTTATTGCCCAATATCCAATTGGTGGGCATTCTATTTTTAATTTAATAAAAGAATTTAGTGTAATATCCAAAATCTTCTGTATCTTGAATAGCTTCTTCTTTAGTATTAAAACTAGGTGTGCAAATTTTATTTTTACATCCTAATGGAATATAATATCACAAATTATTATTACTAAAAAATCTAACACGAATACCATTATAACGTTTCATTTAACATTTCCTTTGTAGCAATTACTTCATTAGATTCTTCAATTACATCGTTTTCTTTTTGTACCCTTGTTTTCTTTGTTGGAATCTTTTCAATTACTCCACTAATTACTGGCATTATATATGTTGCTACTTCGGAAATAATTACATCCATTACCCTTGATGTTGATTCTACCTGAAATTCTTCAGCTAGAATTAATGCCCTTTCATCTTCATTAATCATTGGAATCTGCGGAATGGCAATTCCTAAGAGCATTCCAATTAATGATTCTCCAAATTCAGTCTCGAAGAAT
>Ga0265293_10008090_pt1 | contig 15772 bp, 14 predicted proteins | sample Munlanlewell138R_FD_192505 | JGI IMG/M metagenome (GOLD analysis project Ga0265293, IMG submission 192505) | Leachate microbial communities from a municipal landfill in Southern Ontario, Canada - Leachate well 138R | ecosystem: Engineered > Solid waste > Landfill > Unclassified | place: Canada...
TGCCAGCAGCTTAACGCGACTCAACGAGCTGTCGAATCATGCGGCCAGCGCACTGCAACAGTTGCAACGTGAGCGCGGTCGCAGCGCCAGCTTTCTAGGTTCAGGCGGGCAACAGTTTTAAGCAAGGGCTGCAACAGCAACACGCTCTAACCGACCAGCACTTAAGCACCTTAAATGATTATTTACGTAGTAACAACATTCAAGAATTTGGTCAAGACTTTACTGATACTTGGCAGACCCTGCTGGATGGATTAACTCTACTGCCGCAGCAACACAGTCAAAGTCTAGCGGTACAGGCCCCAACCAGCCAAGCCATAGATTTTTATAGCCAGCTGAATGCCAAACTGCTCAATGCCAGCAAAACACTCAGCCAAATAGATGCCAACAGTGAAATATCCAATGCCGCTAGCGCTTATAGCCAAGCGCTGTTTGCCTCTGAGAATGCAGGCACCGAGCGCGCTATTCTTAGCGCAGCGCTGAGCGGTAAAGAACTGTCGTTTAGCAGTATGCGCACATTGCTAAGCCTCATAGCACAGCAGAATCTGCACAGCCAACAATTACTTGACCATGCCAGCGCTGCACAGCGGATTTTTATCGAACAACAGCTGAGTCAAGCAGTTGTTACCCAAGCAGAGCAAATGCGCGAGCAAGCTATCGAAAATGCAGCAACTGGTATTTTTGTTACGAGTACCGCTGACTGGTATGCAACCGCCACTGGAAAAATCAATCAACTGCATGGCATTGCTGGCTATCTGAGCAAAGAGCTTGATCTTAGTACCACAAAATTACTGCAACAGGCACAGCAGCAATTTATTTTTACCCTAGCCATGTGTGCAGCCATCTTCCTCAGCGCTGGGCTTTTTTCTTACTGGCTGTCTCGTCAACTGGTACAGCAAATACGCACACTGCAAAGCAGCATTGAAACAACCGAACAACACAATGACCTGAGCATACGCACACCAGTAAACTCGACTGACGAGATTGGTCGAACCAGTCAACTCTTTAATCAGATGCTGGAGAAATTTCAAACAACTATTAAGCATATGCATCAATCAGCCTTACAGGTGGCCTCCACCGCTGAAGAGTTGACCACAACCACAGCGCAGACCAGCCACGGCATGTTGCAAAACCGCAACGAAACCGAGCTGACAGTAGTCGCCATGAATGAAATGGCTGCAACTGTTCAAGAAGTTGCACAAAACACCGCGCAAGCAGCTTTGGCTGCAGAAGATGCCGAACAACAAAACCAAGCCAGCAGCACAGGGAGTTATAACGTTTTAAGTAACATCAGTAGCTTAGAGCAGGAAATTCAAAGCGCAGCACAAGGCATACGTGGCCTGGCAGAAGACAGCCAGAAAATCGGCAAGGTACTGGATGTGATTCGCGGTATTGCTGAGCAAACCAACCTACTGGCACTCAACGCAGCCATTGAAGCCGCCCGCGCGGGTGAGGCTGGTCGCGGTTTTGCAGTTGTTGCCTCAGAGGTTCGCTCTTTAGCCAACAGTACACATGAGTCGACTGTAGAAATCCAAAATCTAATTAGCAGCCTACAAAAAGGCGTTACTCAATCTGTCGAGGTCATGCAATTGGCCAGCGAGCATGCTCTTGACAGTGTAAAGATTGTCGAGGACTCAGTTCAGCTACAGAATAATGTGGTTGAAAACTTACTCACTGTAACCGCGATGAACGTACAAATTGCTACTGCCGCAGAAGAGCAACGTGCGGTCACCGAAGAAATCAACCATAACATCGTCAATATCAGCCAAGTCACTGAACAAACAACCACCAACACTAAACAAATTGCGGCGGCCAGCGAAGATTTAACAAAACTTGCCAGTCAAATGCAAAATATGGTCGAGGAGTTTAAAGTTTAATTTAAGCCTACTGGCTAGGCTATGCCTAGCGCACTGCAGCTTGTGCAATTATAAGCCGATTTCACCAGTCATATACTACGCAAGATCAACTGCGCCACAATAAAGGCCGCACAAATCAATAACGCCAGCCACAGCGATACAGCCGCTTGATGCCAGCCACTGCGCTTTGATTCGAGCTTTTGGATAAAGACAATAAAGCTTACTGCCAACAGCGCAGCAGCATACGGCATGATAAAGGGCAGTATTTCAGGGTTGATCACACGTGCAACATAACTCGGCACTGACGCAAGCAGAAACACCACAGCAGATAAACCAGCAATTTTGATCATTGTCAGCAAAGGCTTGGCGATACGCATATCTGGCTTTTTCGCAAACAGCGTCAATAATAACCAGCCCATTGCGACAATATAGACCAGCGTTGCGGCGCTCCAAGCCAATGTTTCTACAGAAATAGCTAACATGTGTATCCTTTGTTAAAGAGTAAGCGCTTATAACCTAACAATCAGCCCAAGGTTCGCTATTGCAAGACTCTAAGCGTTGGATAAAACTTTACAGTGCAGTATAACGATCAAGCCCGATAATCACATCGCCATCAACCCGTTCCCTGTCTCAGCGCAACGCTATACCCCTACCAACCGCTAAATGCCTGCCAAAGCAAACGCAGTGCCAGCAAGGTTAGCAATACATTAAACATTTGTGCAAAGCGCTGGTCAGAAGTTTTTTGTAGCATATTTAAGCCAAGCTTGGTGCCCAAGACACCCGCCAGTATCATAGCCAGAGCAAGCCCCAGCCATTCCTGAAAGACAAAACCTGCAGCACTGTACACCAGCGCTTTTGGCGCATGCTGCAGCGTCATTACTGCGGCAAAGGTGGCCACCGTAGCTTGGCGCTGACCGTTTTGCTGCTGCTTAATAAAAGACGCCACTAAAGGCCCGGTCGCACCAACAAAGTGACTGAGAAAAGTTGTGCCAATTGCAGCAAAAAATGTTCCCAGCGGCCCAGTGACAACCTTCGGGATCGCTGGCCCCCAACACAGCAACAAAATAAAACTAGCAATGCACAACTGCAGCAATGAAGATGGCAACTCAATCAGCAAAAAACTGGCTAACACTGCCCCCAACACCACACCCGGTGCAAACCAATACAGTACCCGCCAACGAATATGTGGTGCAGTGAAGGCTGCGCGATTGGCATTTGAGCCCAACTGCACCAAACCATGCAATGGAATAACCGCAGCAGCCGGCAACAGCATGCTCAGCACCGCCAGCAATAACACACCACCGCCAATACCCAAAGCAGCTGTCATCGCAGACGTCAGGCAAGCGGTAACAATCAGCACCACGACCGCCCAGACTGGCAAATCAGCCGGTACAAACCACTGCAAGACAGCATCCATCAGCACAGCCAACACAAATTGGCGCGACGACTAAATATCGCAATACTACGTAACAGCATAAAAGACATAAGGTTTAGTAGCTCTCGCTGTGAAAGGCTTGGTCAGCCTCGGCAAAGCGTGCCAACATTGCCGCACTTGGACCTTTACCCAGCATACTGACTAAATAAATTGCCACAGAGGCAAACACAAAGCTTGGAATAATCTCATACAAATCAATGCCACTGTATTGTTTCCACAGTACCACTGTCAGCGCGCCAACCAACATGCCAGCTAATGCACCATTGCGTGTCATTCCGCGCCAAGTCACTGACAACAGCACTACCGGGCCAAAGGCTGCACCAAAACCTGCCCAAGCACAAGACACTAAATCGAGCACTTTAGTATTTTGATCTGAGGCCAAGTAAATTGCTAATAATGCAATCAACAGCACCATCAAACGACCGACCCAAACCAGTTCTTTTTGTGAGGCATTTTTACGTAACAAACCTTTATAGAAACCCTCAGTAATGGCACTGGAGCTGATCAACAATTGACAGCTTAATGTGCTCATCACAGCGGCCAGCACGCCTGCTAGAATTATCTCAGCGATCCATGGATTAAACAGTAATTTGGCTAACTCCATAAATACGCGCTCACTGTTGCCATCAACCGCTACAGCCAGATCAAGGTGCTGCGTAAAATAGGCAATACCAAAAAAACCTACCGCAACGGCGCAGCCAAGAGTAAGCATCATCCACGCGATACTGATACGTCGCGCATTAGGCATCGCCGCTGACGATTTTGCTGCCATAAAGCATACCAAAATATGCGGCTGACCAAAATAGCCCAAGCCCCAGCCCAACAGTGAAATAATCGCCATAAATGACAAACCATGGAACATATTAAATACCGTAGGTTTCACCCCTCAATGGTTGCCAGCGCCTCGCCCATATCACCCAAGGCTAGAATCACGAAAACTGGGGTAATCAATAGAGCAAAAATCATCAAAGTTGCTTGCACAGTATCAGTCCAACTGACTGCTAAGAAGCCCCCAATAAACACATAGAGAACGGTGGCTGCGGCACCCACCCACAACGCCACGTCATACGGCAGGCCAAAGGTGCTTTCAAACAAGCGCGCTGCAACTATCACACCAGATGCACAATACAGAGTAAAGAACAGCAAAATAATTGCCGCGGAAATAATTCGCAAAACACGGCTGTTATCTTCAAAACGGTGGGTAAAGTAATCGGGCAAAGTCAGTGCATCATTATTAAACTCAGTGTGCACACGCAGGCGACCGGCAACAAACAACCAGTTGATCCACGCACCGGCCACCAAGCCAACCGCAATCCAGCTATCCGATAAGCCAGCGACAAAGATGGCGCCTAGCAAACCCACAATCCGATGCCCAGCATCAGTGCGATATACACTGTAAAGGTCACCAGCGTTGGTGTAGAGACGCCCATAAAACACATCCTCTATCGTTGCCATGCTCGTCTGCACCAGCGTTGAATGAGTGAAGCTACACAACTGTGCAGCTTCAAATAATCGCGCAGTTTAACGCGTTAATGTAGGCTACGGCTAACCCCCATACAGTATTTTCTGTATGGATGACCCTGAAGAGTGCCGCAGCATTCAATATGCAAAGGCTGGCACACTTATTTATATAATTGTTTATGTACAAAGCGGGTATAAAAAAAGACGCCCTAGGGCGTCTTTTTTTCAACACAACAAACTTACGCTTGCGGGGCTTGCTCTGCTTTGGCTTTAGCAACGTCTTTAATCGACAGTTTGATACGGCCACGGTTATCCACGTCCAGTACCAACACATCAACCATCTCGCCTTCAGTCAAGATATCAGTGACTTTCTCAACACGCTCATCACTGAGCATTGAGATATGCACCAAGCCATCTTTACCTGGTAGGATATTAACGAACGCACCAAAATCAACGATACGCTCAACTTTACCGTTGTAGATTTTACCAATTTCAGCTTCAGCAGTGATGCTCAGAACGCGCTGACGCGCCGCTTCTGCTGCTTCTTTGGTTGAGCCAAAGATTTTGATCGAACCATCATCTTCGATATCAATCGATGCTTCGGTTTCTTCGCAGATCGCGCGGATGGTTGCACCACCTTTACCAATCACATCACGAATTTTGTCTGAATCGATTCGCATTGCAATCATAGTCGGCGCATTGGCTGACAATTCAGTACGTGAAACCGCTAACACTTGATTCATTTGCTCAAGGATAGTGATACGCGCGGTATGGGCTTGGTTCAACGCAAGCTCCATGATTTCTTCAGTGATACCTTCGATCTTAATGTCCATTTGCAGTGCAGTGACACCTTTGGCGGTACCTGCTACTTTAAAGTCCATATCACCAAGGTGGTCTTCATCACCTAAGATGTCAGTCAGAACAGCAAATTTTTCGCCTTCTTTAACCAGACCCATAGCAATACCAGCAACCGGTGCTTTCATCGGTACACCAGCGTCCATCAGTGCTAAGGAAGCACCACAAACTGACGCCATAGAGCTTGAACCGTTAGATTCAGTAATTTCTGACACCACACGGATGGTGTAGGGGAAATCATCGGCATTAGGCAACATCGCCGCAATACTGCGACGTGCTAAACGACCATGGCCGATTTCACGACGACCGGTGGCACCCATACGACCACACTCACCAACTGAATAAGGAGGGAAGTTGTAGTGCAACATAAACGGATCACGTTTTTCACCTTCTAGCGTATCTAAGAACTGCGCATCACGCGCGGTACCTAGCGTAGTAACCACTAAGGCTTGAGTTTCACCACGGGTAAACAATGCCGATCCGTGGGTTTTGTCTAACACGCCAACTTCAATCGCTAAAGGACGCACCGTAGCGGCATCACGACCATCGATACGTGGCTTACCGTTAACAATATTCTCACGCACAGTGCGATATTCGATCTCACCAAAAGCGTCTTTAACGGCTGCAGCAGTAAAACCTTCGCCTTCAACGTCGCTAGCCAATGCAGCAATCGCTTGCTCACGGACTTCACCTAGACGCGCATAACGGTCTTGTTTGACGATGATCGCGTACGCATCTGAGATCGCAGCACCAAACTGATCACGCAGAGCAGTTAACAGCTCAGTGTTTTCAGCTTTTGCCTGCCAATCCCAACGTGGCTTACCGACTTCAGCAGCAAGTTCGGCAATTGCATCAACCACAACTTGAAACTCTTCATGGGCAAACAATACCGCGCCCAACATTTGGTCTTCAGTCAGCTCTTGTGCTTCTGACTCAACCATCAACACCGCGCCTTTAGTACCGGCAACCACCATGTTCAGGCAAGAAGCTTCTTGCTGCTCATAGGTTGGGTTAATCAAGTAGCCTGTTTCTGGGTGGAAGCCCACGCGCGCGGCACCAATTGGGCCGTTAAATGGGATACCAGAAATCGCCAAAGCGGCCGAGGTACCAATCATCGCAGCGATGTCTGGATCAGTCTTTTTGCTGGTAGAGACAACGGTACAAATCACTTGTACTTCGTTGCTGAAACCTGCGGGGAACAGTGGACGGATCGGACGGTCGATCAGACGTGAGGTGAGGGTTTCTTTCTCAGATGGACGCGCTTCACGCTTGAAGAAACCACCCGGGATTTTACCTGCAGCATAGGTTTTTTCTTGGTAATGCACAGATAGTGGGAAAAAGTCTTTGCTTGGATCAGCTTTTTTAGCGCCAACAACCGTACACAACACAGTAACATCGTTGTTTACGCTGACTAATACAGCACCACAGGCTTGGCGTGCAACGCGGCCTGTTTCTAAAGTAATGGTGGACTCACCAAATTTAAACGTTTTAATAACCGGATTCACGGTATCTTCCTTCTCTAATGTGACCTTGGGGAAATTAGCAAGAGCGCGGGTATCGGCCCAGCATGCTCCTGAAAAGCGAAAAGCTGGAAGCCCAAAGCACTGCGTAAATTAATTTACGTACAGCACTCAAGGCTCCCAGCTTCACGCTACAACGTACGTCTTAACGACGTAGACCCAGACGACCAATCAAAGTCGTGTAACGGCCAAGATCTTTACCTTTAAGGTAATCTAACAACTTGCGACGCTGGTTAACCATACGGATTAAACCGCGACGTGAGTGGTGATCTTTGCTATTAACTTTGAAGTGACCTTGCAGCTTGTTGATATTAAAGGTCAAAAGTGCAACTTGCACTTCTGGAGAACCTGTATCACCTTCAGCTTGTTTGTAGTCGTTGATGATCTGAATTTTGTCGTCATTGCTAAGCGCCATGTTGGGCTCCTTACGTGAACAGGCCGGGATAATCCCGTGCAAAAGAAGAGGTATGACCGTGCCTGCCAACAGCCTACCTTAATGTTTTCTAGGCGCACAAAAATGCATCTAGATAAACAGAGTCATTGTGACCGAATTAGGCGCTTGGGTGCAACCATTCCGTCATCATCTATATCACCCACTCCGATAAATTCATCGTTATGGTTATAAACACGGACTAAGCCCTCTAAAGGTGCTTTTTGTGCACGCACGGGCTGACCGTTCAGCCAAAAAAAACTGCTATGTTCTGTTAAATAAACAACAGGCCAGTCTTGCAAGCCGCTGTCCACAGGAATCATGCAGGCATCCAGCGCTTCGGCACCACCTTCTTCATGCAGGCGTTCCAACTCTTCAAGCGTCACCGCATGGGTTAAATCAAAGGGCCCAGCCTGGGTACGACGCAGTTGCGCAACGTGCGCACCGCAGCCCAATGCAGCACCAATATCTTCAACCAAGCTGCGAATATAAGTGCCTTTAGTGCAGGAGACTAAAATGCGCGCTTGATCGCCTTCGCAAGACAACAGTTCTAACTGATTAATCGTCACGGTACGTGCCGGACGATCGACGATAATACCGGCTCGCGCCAACTTATACAGCGGCTGACCATCTTTTTTCAGTGCAGAAAACATCGGTGGTACTTGCTCAATCTCACCACGAAATTGCGGCAGTACGGCTTCAATATCAGCAGCGCTGACATTCACCTCGCGCGTTTGCAGCACCTCACCTTCAGCATCCGCAGTATTGGTTGTCACCCCCAACTGCATGGTGGCTTCATAGACTTTGTCAGCATCGAGCAAGTAGCGGGAAAACTTGGTCGCTTCACCAAAGCATAACGGCAACACGCCAGTGGCTAAAGGATCAAGACTACCCGTGTGGCCACCCTTATCAGCATTGAGCAACCAACGTACTTTCTGCAAAGCACCGTTCGAGCTAAAGCCATAAGGCTTATCAAAAATAATGATGCCACTGACACTGCGACGCTTACGTTTAACCTGCTGTACCACGTTATTACTCTCCGCTTGGCTCGGTGTTACGTTGATCTTCAGAGACAGCCTGTTCGATTAACGCTGACAAATGTGCGCCGCGGGTAATACTTTCATCATAATGAAAGTGCAACGACGGTACGCTGCGCAATTTCATCGCCTTACCCAGTAACATTCTTAAGTAACCGGCGGTATCTTTGAGCACTGTAAGGTTTTCTTTAATCACTTCAGCTGAGTTCTCACCCATCACCGTGATAAACACCTTAGCGTGACCAATATCACGACTGACATCAACACCGGTTATGGTAATTAAACCTAAACGCGGATCTTTCACTTCTTGTGGGATCAGAATTGCCAGTTCGCGCTGAATCTGATCACCGATGCGCTGGGTACGGCTATATTGTTTTGCCATAACATTCACCTTGCGCTGCCATTAGCAGCTTTTATTCTCATCCATATAAGCAACAAACGGCAAGCTCAATGAGGTGGATTATACATCCCTCCTATTGCACTTGCCGTTGCCTATACGACTACGAATTACAGAGTACGTGCGACCTGGACTTTCTCGAACACTTCGATTTTGTCACCGGGTTTAACGTCATTATAACTCTTCACACCGATACCACATTCCATACCCGCGCGCACTTCACTGACATCATCTTTAAAGCGGCGTAAGGATTCCAGCTCGCCTTCAAAGATCACCACATCATCACGCAAGACACGGATTGGACGGTTACGATGTACCTGTCCTTCAGTAACCATACAGCCGGCAATTGCACCCAATTTAGGTGAGCGGAAGACTTCACGCACTTCAGCAATACCTAGGATGTTCTCACGTACATCACTGCCCAACATACCGGAAAGCGCCTTTTTGACGTCTTCGATAATGTCGTAAATGATGTTGTAATAACGCATATCGAGGCTTTCTTGCTCAACGATTTTACGCGCACCAGCATCAGCACGCACGTTGAAACCAAAGATCACCGCGTGGGATGCTAAAGCGAGGTTCGCATCACTTTCAGTAATACCACCGACACCACCAGCAACCACGCATACTTCAACTTCATCATTACCCAGCTCAGACAATGAGCCACGTAACGCTTCAAGCGTTCCGCGCACGTCTGCTTTGATAACGATATTGAGAACTTTCTTCTCTTCCTGACCCATATTCTCGAAGAGGTTCTCGAGTTTACCGGCATGTGCGCGCGCTAATTTAACTTCGCGGAACTTACCTTGACGGAACAGAGCTACTTCACGTGCTTTACGCTCGTCAACCACCACGGTAACTTCATCACCGGCTTCTGGCGTGCCATCAAGACCTAAAATCTCAACGGGGATCGATGGACCAGCTTCTTTAATCGGCTGACCATTTTCATCCATCATGGCGCGTACGCGGCCAAAGTTTGTACCGACGAGGACCATATCGCCTTGGCGTAAGGTACCGTTTTGCACAAGCACTGAAGCAACAGGGCCACGGCCTTTATCCAGACGCGACTCAATCACTACACCACGACCTGAAGCTGAAGGTGTTGCGCTCAGTTCAAGTACTTCAGCTTGCAGCAGGACTGATTCAAGCAGCGTGTCAATACCCGTACCGACTTTCGCCGAAACGTGAACAAACTGAGTATCACCACCCCACTCTTCTGGAATCACATCATAAGCAGCTAAATCATTTTTGATACGATCAATATCAGCTTCTGGCTTATCGATTTTATTAACAGCAATAATCAATGGCACACCAGCTGCTTTAGCATGCTGAATACCTTCAATCGTTTGTGGCATCACACCATCATCAGCCGCCACAACTAGAATCACAATATCAGTCGCTTGCGCACCACGTGCACGCATCGCAGTAAACGCCGCGTGACCTGGTGTATCAAGGAAGGTGATCATGCCGCCTTCAGTTTTAACGTGATAAGCACCGATATGCTGAGTAATACCACCGGCTTCACCAGTCGCCACTTTGGCACGACGGATGTAATCAAGTAACGAGGTTTTACCGTGGTCAACGTGACCCATAACCGTTACCACAGGTGCGCGGTGAAAGGTCTGACCATCATCGATTTTCAATGATTCAGCAAACTGCTCTTCAAGCACGTTATCGCTGACGCGAGAAACGCGGTGACCCAGCTCTTCAGCAATTAATACTGCCGTGTCTTGGTCAAGCACTTGGTTAATGGTGACGGGCGAACCCAGTTTAAACATAAACTTAACCACTTCGACGCCTTTAACCGACATCTGCGCAGCCAGTTCAGCAACAGTAATGGTTTCACCAATCTGCACATCACGTACAACCGGACCTGCTGGGCTAGTAAAGCCATGTTGATTGGAACGTTTTTTACCTTTACTGCGGTTACGACCACCACGACGCGCTTGATCGTCCTCAGAAACTCGTGACGACTTACCTTTAGCGGCTGGACGTGGCGCAGCAGCTTTACGCTCACGACGTTCATCTTCGTCAGCACGCTTAGCTGGACGACGCGCAGCATCATCTTTTTTACGATCCACCGGTGGCGTCACTGCTTCAACGTTTGGCAGCGTAATATTTGCTGGCGGCAGAGTCTTCTCAACTACCACAGGCGCGACTGTTTCAACCGCTGGCTTTTCTGTAACAGGCTCTACAACCGGTGCTGGCTTAGCTTTTTCCTGCTCGACCTGTTTAGCGGCTTTTTCAGCTTGTAACTTAGCCAGATCTTTTTGCTTTTCAGCTTCAATTTCTTCAGCGCTACGCTTAACAAAGGTTTTCTTTTTACGCACTTCAACGCTAATGGTTTTGCTACCTGGGGCACGTAAAGTCGTTGTAGTTTTGCGTTGCAAAGTGATTTTCTTAGAACCTTCAGCTTTACTGCCACTGCCTTTTTCTAAAAAAGTTAAAAGTGTTTGTTTTTCAGTATCACTGACTTTTTGGTCTGCATTCGTATGCGCAAGACCTGCTTCTTTCATTTGTTGCAAAAGACTTTCTACTGGCGTTTTCACTACTTTAGCCAGTTCTTTCACCGTGACTTGTGTCATGAACTTCTCTCCTCAAGCCGCAATGTGCTTATTCAAACCAGTGGGCGCGGGCGGCCATGATCAGCTTACCGGCACGATCTTCATTCATGCCGTCAATATCGAGCAAGTCATCAACTGACTGCTCCGCTAGGTCTTCGCGGTTGAGCACACCACGAACAGCCAGCTCTACAGCCAGCTCTTTGCTCATACCCGTTAAGTCGAGCAAGTCTTGCGCTGGTTGGACATCAGCCAGCCTCTCTTCAGTTGCGATTGCGCGAGTCAACAAACAGTTTTTGGCACGCGTACGCAGCTCATTAACAATATCTTCATCAAAACCTTCGATGTTAAGCATATCTTCCATAGGAACATAAGCGACTTCATCCAAACTGGTGAAACCTTCATCAACTAAAATCTGTGCTAAATCCTCATCCACCTCGAGGTCTTTAACAAAGAGTTGCAGCACATCACCTGTTTCTTCTTGCTGACGCGCTTGAATCTCTTCCTGACTCATAACATTCAGAGTCCAGCCTGTGAGCTGCGAAGCGAGGCGAACGTTTTGGCCGCCGCGACCAATGGCTTGCGCCAAGTTTTCTTCAGCAACCGCAATGTCCATCGTGTGCGAGTCTTCATCAACGATGATGGCCACTACTTCAGCTGGCGACATTGCACTGATGACGAACTGTGCTGGATTATCATCCCATAAGACGATATCAACACGCTCACCACCTAGCTCGCCCGATACAGCTTGCACACGCGAACCGCGCATACCGATACATGCACCTTGCGGGTCAATGCGCTTATCTTTGGAACGCACTGCTATTTTAGCACGTGAGCCAGGATCACGCGCCGCAGCCATAATTTCAATCAAACCTTCAGAGATTTCTGGAACTTCAATATTAAACAGTTCCATGATCATTTCTGGGGCGGTGCGCGACAAAATCAGCTGCGGGCCACGATTTTCTGAGCGTATATCCTGCAGCAGCGCGCGTACACGCGCGCCAACACGGAAGGTTTCACGCGGAATAATATCTTCACGCGCTAAAATGGCTTCAGCATTATTACCTAAATCAACAATAATATTGTCACGAGTAACTTTTTTTACCGTGCCAAAAATAATCTCACCCAGTTTACTGCGGTAGGCTTCAACAATTTGCGCGCGCTCAGCTTCACGTACTTTCTGTACGATCACTTGCTTAGCGGTTTGCGCAGCAATGCGACCAAACACAATGGATTCAATTTTTTCTTCGATGACATCGCCAACGCTTGGATTTTCAACACGCTTCTCAGCCATATCAATGGTCAATTGATGCGCAGGATCGTCAAAATCCACTTCTTCAACCACTGTCCAGCGGCGGAAGGTTTCATAATTGCCCGTCTGCCGATCAATCACTACTCGCAAGTCAACTTCATCTTCGTAGTTTTTCTTGGTAGCAGTGGCCAATGCCAGCTCTAGCGCTTCAAAAATCAACGCTGGCGGAACACCTTTTTCATTAGAGACTGATTCAACAACCAGTAAAATTTCTTTGCTCATCGCATGCCTCGCCTTTCGCAAACTCTAGGGTTCGCGGAGTCCGTATTTTTATTCAAAGTTCGGAAGTATGTTCGCTTTTTCAATCAGATCGATGGGCAGCAGATACTCAAACTCACCCATCTGCACAACCACATCTTGATCTTCTACTGATCGAATCAGCCCTTGAAAACTGCGGCGTTCTTCTACTGGAGAGCGCAGCTTTATTTTTACCTGCTCACCCACAAAAGCAGCAAACTGCTCAAGGGTAAAAAGCGGGCGATCAATGCCTGGGGAGGAAACCTCCAGCGTGTACTCAGAACTGATCGGATCTTCAACATCCATTACAGCACTCAGCTGGCGACTGACTGTTACACAATCCTCAATCAAGACCCCATTGTCATGATCAATATATACGCGCAGCACTGAGTGGCGGCCTTGAGCAATATACTCAATGCCCCAGCACTGATAACCCAGTGCTTCAATCACTGGCGTCAATATGTCCTGCAACTGTTCCAGCTTGCTCGTCATCCGACCTCCAATGCATGCTGTAGAAATGAAAAATGGGCATAACGCCCATCCCAAAATTGAAACCTATCTGTTAGACCTAATAAAAAGCCCCTTATGTTAGGGGCTCTTAATGTAAACGTTTGGCAATTAAAAGCACATTGGAAAACCATGCAGTCTAAATCTGATGACGAATCTTACAGCGCCAAACACTCACAGTCAAGTTAGAACAAACAAAACGACCCGCTAATGTAGCGGGTCGGGTTGTATATGGTACCGAGAAGGGGACTCGAACCCCTACAGCCTATGGCCACTACCACCTCAAGGTAGCGTGTCTACCAATTCCACCACCTCGGCAAAATCACTCAACTACAGGTACATCATCTTCACTTGCGACAGGTACTTGGCCTTCGACTTGAGGTATATCTTCAAGCACAGATTGCTTCTGCTGTTGTACTTCTAAAAGAGCTGGATCAGGTAAGCCAAGCTGAGTAATAGTACTCGCACGGTCTTTCGCATAAAACGCTAAACCTAGGCTTGTTGCAAAAAACACTGCTGCAAGCACTGCAGTAAAACGACTTAAGAAACTACTTGAACCCTGAGATCCAAAAACAGTACCTGAAGCGCCTGACCCGAACGAAGCACCAGCATCTGCACCTTTACCCTGCTGAATCAGGACAAAACCTACAACACCAATAGCAACAACTAAGTGAACAATAATTATAACTGTTTCCAGCATTTTAACTTCCCGCAGCACGACAAATCGCACTAAATTCTTTTGCATTGAGGGAGGCGCCACCAACAAGCCCCCCATCGATATCTGCCTGAGCAAACAACTCAGCAGCATTGGTAGCTTTAACACTGCCACCGTATAAAATTCTTAAATCTTGCGCAACCGAAGCGCTGTATTTTGCCACATGCGCGCGAATTTGTGCATGTATTTCTTGTGCTTGCTCTGGTGTTGCTGTTAAACCACTACCAATTGCCCAAATAGGTTCATAAGCAATCACGGCATTGTCCAGCGCATCCACACTCAACTCAAGCAGCACTGCATCAATTTGGCGCCGCACTGTCGCCAGTGCTTGACCTACCTCACGTTCAGCCAGCGTCTCACCAACACAAAGCACAGGGGTTAAACCTGCTGCTTGCGCTGCAATAAACTTGCGGCATATTACACTATCATTCTCATCTTGCAACTGCCTTCGTTCAGAATGCCCAACAATTACCATTGAGCAGCCTAAATCTTTCAACTGCAACGCTGAGGTTTCCCCTGTCAGCGCACCTTCTTCTAACTGCACAGCGCAATCTTGTGCGCCAATAGCTACAGCAGTTCCAGCCACCCGAGCATGTGCCGCCTGCAAATGAACAAGGCCTGGAAACACTGCCACATCAACATTGTCCGGCAGTGCATGCGCTAGCAACTCATCCAACAACTGCTCAATACTGGCACGGGTGCCATGCATTTTCCAATTACCAGCTACTAATGGGCGACGCATGTCAAACCTCTTAGCTCAAAGTGGGCGCAAATATTACTCAAGCGCAATAAGACTTGCAAGTAAAATCAACCACATACCTCCTGCACCACATCGGCTAAATGTTGTGCATACTGTAAAACAACAGTTTCCTCATCCCCTTCCACCATCACTCTAATCAGTGGTTCTGTACCTGACTTGCGCAGCAATACACGGCCACGCCCTGCCATTGCCTCAGTGACCTCATCACAAGCGGCCTGTACTTTAAGATCGCTAACAGGATCAACATCACCAGCAAAACGTACATTAATCAGCACTTGCGGTAATTTTTTCCAAGCGAGGCGCTCTTTAGCTAAGCTGTGACCTCGGCGACGCAAGGCTAGCAGCACCTGCAATGCCGCAATAATGGCATCACCGGTGGTGGCATGTTGCGCACAGAGGATATGCCCAGAGCTCTCCCCCCCCAACACCCAGCCATGCTCGTGCATCTGCGCCATCACATAACGGTCACCTACTTGCGCACGAAGAAAAGGAATACCTCGCTCTTGCAGCGCAAGCTCTAAGCCCAAATTAGTCATCAGCGTTCCAACCACGCCGGTACCTTCTGGCAGACGATCACGCTCTTGAATATCAGTGGCAATGATATACAACAACTCATCACCATCCACCACCGCCCCAGTATGGTCAACCATTTGCACACGGTCACCATCGCCATCAAAAGCGATGCCTAATCT
>Ga0265293_10008091_pt1 | contig 15771 bp, 21 predicted proteins | sample Munlanlewell138R_FD_192505 | JGI IMG/M metagenome (GOLD analysis project Ga0265293, IMG submission 192505) | Leachate microbial communities from a municipal landfill in Southern Ontario, Canada - Leachate well 138R | ecosystem: Engineered > Solid waste > Landfill > Unclassified | place: Canada...
TTTGTCCCTCCTCTCGAATGGAATTGATGTTCTTTGCGTTTAGGCCGATATATAACGATAAGCATTCTTCATCGTGGAATATAAGACTGTTCGGCGGTAGTACAACAGCGCTATCTTTAATCGGCTCATAACAGTAGGTGCATCGATTAGAGTACGATACCCCCTCGTATTCAATCACTTCAGTGAACATTCGTAACGGCCTCCTTTTCCATTTGTTGTTGCAGCCGGATTAAAACCGCCAGCATGACCTTCCGCACTGCTGGATATTCAGTATTGACATATATTTTCAAAGCTTGCTGGAAGCATTCTTGATTCGTCATTTCTCTGACCGCCTTTCTTCTTTCTTGTTCTTATTATACTGGTGAAGTCACTTTTACTTAGACAGCGTTTTTAATCCGAGCCAGCAAACAGAACACTGTAACAAGCAAAAACCAATCCAGCAAAACCGGACTGGAAGAAAGGATCGAGAAACTCTTCCATGATTCCAGCGACCCCGTCGTTTTGTGTGCCAGAATTCAGGAGCACCGCCTGGCAGTAGCCCAGGACCGTTCTTCTGATGAGTTCGGGATCTTCATTCCGCAGCCCTTTTAAAATGTTGGCTGTCTTTTTCCAGGGGGCGCCTTCCACCAGCGCGCGGCACAGTTCAATCGTCTTTGATTGCCTTTCTGCTGTCTTTTTCGCCACGTCTGCTCTTTGGCTTTCTTCCACGGAAAGTACCTGGGCGAGGATCTGTAAAGCGTTTCGTGGATGGCCCATGCTGTCCTGAACAATCTGGTCGTAGATTTTTTTGTCAAGTGATTCCTTTTCGGCCTTTACAATCCGTCTTAAAAGCATTTTCATTTCTCGATCTGCTAATAGCTTAACTTCAAACTCTGCGCAGCGGCCCCTGATTGTAGGAAGAAGTTTGTGTGGGTCGGTAGTGCACAAAATATAATAAACATGGCTGGGCGTGTCTTCTAGTGCCTTTAGCAAGGCGCTTTGGGCGTCACCAGTCAGACGGTGCACTTCATCTAATATCCATACCCGACACGGCCCTTCGAGCGGTTTGTATGCGCTCTGCTTCCGGATTTCTCTGATGGTATCGATCCCCCGAAAATCGGCGGAATCTACCTCTCGAAGATCTCCTCCTTTCGCGCCCAATCGCTTCGCCACAATCCTGCCCAGCGTCGTCTTCCCGCATCCTGTAGGCCCATGAAACAATACGCTTCTGGACATAGGCTGCGAAGCTTGCTTTTCCAACTGATTTTGTAGGACTGTAATGATGTCTTTATTTCCCACGATTTCATCTAAAGATTCGGGCCGATATTTCAAATAAAGTACGTTTTCATTTTGTTGTTTTTCCTCCATCAGGTTATGGCCCTCCTTTCTTTTTTCTTTCGTGTGAATTTTGGCTTTTCTTCTTTGGTGATTTTTTCACCGAATCGATATGGATAAAGAGGGCATTTACGGATCGGGCATTTTTCAATTTCTTTCCAACTACCCCCACTACAATCTATGCAGTGCGCTCGGATTGCCTTTAAAAGATTTATTGTTTTCATACGGGGCAACCCTTCCTCCCCTTCCCATATTGACAGTATGGATTTCCGACGCCGTCGAAACGATAGAAAATACACCTCATGCATGATTTGATATCGATATATTTATGTGATTTTTGGCAGAATACGGCTTGAATAATCTTCATTTTCAATTTATGACGCCCCCTTCGGTTTCATTTAATGACCCAAGGGCTGTCTACCTCATAGCGATCTACACTAATGTCAAGCGGTATAATGATCCATTTCCATTTAGCTGGCAGTTCTTCTTTGATAATTTTTCGGGCTGTTTCTTCAACGTGATCAATTTCGTCCGGGTGGGCGTCTACGACAATGCAGTCATGGATTTGGCCTATGAGTTTTGAGTCCCATTTCTCTTCTCTCATGATTTCATCCAGTCGAATAAAGGTAAACAGCAGGCAGTGGAATGCGCTGCCCTGAATGGGATAATTCATGATTTCATTCCTTCGCATTGTTCCGGAACAGGTAAAACCTGTGAACATTTTTAGATAGCCCTTCTTGCGGTATTGATTGACCTGATTTAATCTCCATTTATGGTAGGCTTTAAATCGCCTATTCCAGAAATCATCTTCTACCTGCTTCAGATGCTCTGTGAAATCGTCAAAGGATTTTATACCATGATTTATAAAATGATCTGAGGTATAATCACCGTCGGGTAGTAGAAGTCCCATTCCTTTCTTCCACCGGCCTTCCTGAGGCAGCTTTACCCAATCTGATAGATACAGCGAGTTGTTCCCATAGTAGTCACCATAGAATTGGGGGAACACGAACCCGTTCTTGGCAGCCTGCCTGAGTACGGCGTGAATCGGGATTTTCCGATCTAATTCGTCAAACATGAAGATCTGCTTGGCCATGTCCAGATGCATGTCTGAATTCTTATCTTTTAAATAATGAATCAGAACTGGATCTTTACAATAACAAGCGGCGATATGGACTTCTAAGGCTGAAAAGTCCATTTCCATCAGCTGATGACCTGGACGGGGTAGCAGCGCCCTTCGGCATATTCTCATGGATTCTTTATCTCGGATAGGGATGTTCTGGAAGTTGGGCCGGTCGCTGCTGGAGCGAAAAGTCCTGACAGTATGTAGATTGAAGGAAGGGTGAATATAACCATCATGTTGTTCCCGGGTAAAGGCATCTAGATATGTGTCACGGACTTTAGATAATTTCCGCATCTGAAGAATCAGCTTTAATTCAGGCACGTCAATCCGGTTCAGCGCTTCTTCGTCAGTGGACCCCCGGCCGGTGACGGTTGTCTTCATCGGTTCAATTTTCATATGTCGATACAGCAGATTGGACAACTGGTGGTTGCTGTAAACATTGGTTTTCGCGCCGTAAATATGCTCCCAGCGGCGATAAAATTTCGTGTCTTGTATCTTCTTTTGAAGCCTGTTTATCTGCCTGGTCAAATGATGTTTTTTCTTCTCGCAGTACTCCAGATCAATCCGGATTCCTTGCCTCTCTGCCCGCGCCAGCGCTAGCACGCCATCGTGGATTAATTTATAAGCATCTGCGGTAGTCGCTTCGATTTTATTCATTGTCATGTCCATACCTCCCCATAGCCTCTTCTCTGATTCGGTAAGTGTAATTATTATCTATAGCCCGCCATTTTTTTACTGCCTGAAGGGCTTCCGCCTTCGTTCACATAGAAATCAATTCTACGCCAACAGGCTGCTTGCCTATGCTGTTTCATGCCTGGTATAGGTATAAAGGCATTACCACGAGATCCCCATCTCTCTCATCTGCATTTTTGCCAGTCTGAATGTCACTAAACTATCCATCCCATTATACAAAAGCAGCTCGTTAAAAGAGGATCTGTTTTCTAATAATTCTGTGATTCGATTAGGCAGATTGGAATCTGAGCCTTGTAAGTATTGGGACACTGCACCATCATATCCCACCAGGCCGAAGTGGACGTATGCTTGGAATTTTAGACTAGTGATTCCCGGCCGGTTGTCTAAAATATGGGCTGCTTGCATGGTATCGAATTTCCACGGATGAATGTGGATCTCATGAAGAATATTAAACCACGTGTCTTCATATTTCATATTGGCGGCGATTTTGCCGATTTTAGGGTTTTCTAGGATCCGTTTTAACAAAGACAAGGGCCGCTTTTCTGTCGGAAAAGGGATGGCATATGCTTTATCTTCTTGCCAGCAGAAAGAGACACATACGATCTTGTGAACCTCCCTATTGTATGGCCTTAATCCTGTCGTTTCGATATCAAAAGCAAGAAGTGGGGGCTTCATTTTATTTATCTGTATCAATAGCTGGGCTGCTTCCTTTTGGTCTGTTATTATTTCCACGCATTCTTCTTCATCCCGGTATTGGGGGAACGGCTCATCTATTTTGGAAAAAGCGTGTTTCAGATCCTGATCCCACACGACTTCGGAGTCTCCCTCTTTTTCCTGACGTTCAATAAAGGAAGGATGGAAGGTTGGACAAATCCAGGCATTAAAAAGTCTATCAGGAATTGCCCAACCCCTCCACTTCATTATCCCACCCAGGTTTCTTTTCCATCTATCCCCGATGATAGAAGTCGTGGGAATCCCGCCGTGCAGAATAATTATTTCTGGCTTGTATTGTTTTATTGCACTAATCACTTTTCGCTTGCAGCACGCAATTTCGAACTCAGTGGGCGTCCGGTTGTTCCCTTTCTTATCTGTAGGTCGGCAGTTCACGGCGTTGATGTTTACGCAATCTTCGAAAAGATCCGCGCCCAGCTGTTTATATCTTCTTTGGAGGGCGCGGCCCGCTTTTCCTTGCCACGGCTTTGCTCTGCGATCTTCTGTTTCGCCGGGCGCCTCCCCAATGACCATTATTTTTTTCTTGCAATCTCCATACGGTTTTATTTTGGGGCTGAGCACATCTTTGTAAAGGCCGCAGGAAACACACGAGTGAACGCCTTTTTCAGATTTATATGGGGGGTGAATTTTTTCCAAATCGAAGAAACTTTTCATTAACTGTTCATTCCGGCATGACGTGTTATAGCAGTTGAAATTTTCTCTTCTCCAGCCTTTTCAGACTGGTTTCATAATGCTTTTTTACGTTTTCAAAACCGATAAAATTCCGCTTTAATTTGCTAGCAACTAGAGCGGTAGTCCCCACTCCGCTGAAAGGATCGAAGACAAGATCGCCAATCCACGAAAACATTTTTATGCAGCGTTTTGGAAGCTCTTCTGGAAACATTGCGTCATGCCCGAATTTTCTCATTCTCCTTTCTGTCGGGAATTTCCAAAGTCCGTATGCCCATGAAATGAATTCTTCCTTCGTCAGATCAGAAATTCCGGCTTTCTGAAGACTGTACTTTTCCTTGCAAAAGACAAGTATATATTCGACCGGGGAAGGGAAACTGGGGCAGCTAGGCGATTTCCAGCTGCCCCACGCCGTGCGGCAGCTTGTATGTTGCTTATTCCAGACAATCTTCGTGTATGGTAAATATTTGATTCTCTCTAGGCGCTGTGTTAAATGTGAAGTTAACGGAATGCGACCGTTTTTTCTTTCTCCGATATTTACGCAAATCTTGCCGCCCGTGCGCAGTTTCGGATAGATAAGTGAAAAGACATACTCCATCCAATCAAGATATTCCTCATATGGCAAGTCATCCGCGTAGCTGCTTCGATTCACATTATAGGGCGGTGATGTTATAACCAGATCCACGGTATTATCTCCCAGTAGGGGAATGCCCTCCTCACATTTCATATTATAGATTTGATTGATTTTTAAACAGTGCTCCGGCTCCTCCCGTTGTTTTATCTTTACCACGGGTGTAGCCGGTGTGGAAGTCTATCTAATAAAAGGTGCAAAACCCGTTTCAGATCCTCTATGTTATCCGCTTTTTCAATAGCTTCTCGTAATTCTTTAGCATCAACCATATCTATAACGTACACACTGCTCATTGCTATATTGACCTCCTTCTTTCGTGCTCAATCTATTACCTTCTGATAAAAATAAACACCATGCGCACCCGGTGGTTCGTGCTCCGGACAACCCCGATAGTTCCAACAGCATCCCATGTATCCTTCCGGTACATAGGCCTGACCTGATCCAACCACACCAGATGCCCTCCAGGACGTACGACGTTCACGCACTCCCGTATAACCGTATTGCGGTTAATCATAGGCCTCCCGTAATGATTCGCATCTTCCGCTGAGTAAGGGGGATCTGCAATAATAAGGTCGTACTCCCGGTGGGGAACAATATCTGACAGCTTGTGAGCATCCCCTACGATAGTAGGCTTTGTGTCAGGATTTATATCCACCCGGTCACCGGGAGTATTTTGCCCTAGGGATCCGGAAAAAAGATGCAAGATCCTTTGCGGGGCAGGATACATGCTCATAACCCTTTTAAGAAAGGTTGGTGGGTATGCTCCATAATAACCGGATCCGGCATAGTTATTTCCGATCATCCATACGCCATAAATCCAGTTGTGGGATACAATGAGTGGTGGGTATTTTGGAAATGCTTTGCTGTAATTATCCGCCATTGCTTGTAAAACATTATCCGCCATTTGGTTATAACACCCCTCACGCCTTCACCTGGTTTTCAATACTGAATCATCGCTCAGCTATGCTGTCCCCTGTTGCTATGGCGATCAAATATTGCCATTTTTCACCGGTAAATTTAATCCGATCTTCTTCGAACAGACCTGTGGGGGATTGTTTTAGCATCGCCATAAGAAACTCAACGCCTATAGAAAACACTATGCTTTTTTCTTTGTATCGAGTCCGCACGGTTTCCTCAAACCAGCCTGATTCATTATTAGCAGAGAACTTTATTTTGTTATTTGCCACCTCTACGTCTACTACCGATAAATGTTCCGCATGAAAATCCCCCTTAGAGAAGATCCGCGCCTTGTCTAGTGCCTGAAGTGATGTTTTCGGAAAAGATATTTCCATGCCATCAAATTCGAAAAGCTTATCTATTTTTGGGAATTCCCCATCAAAAACCCTGGATGAAAAAATAGTATCATCTTCTGTTTTAAAATGAAACCAGCCTTCCCCTTCAGCAACCTTTACAATATCATATTTTACCAGCTCTCGCACGGATGATGCAGGAATTAAAAAATCATTAATTGGCAGTGGATCTTGGAGTTCGTATTTTGCGATTTGGTAAGAATCAGATGCGCGGACTGCCCTTTTTCCGACATGGACGCATGTTAAGACCGGCCGGCTTAAATCTTTAGAGCAGACTGGATAACAAAATCTCAATGCTTCTATTACTCCCGCGGGCAGCTTTTTCCACTTGCCGATTTTTCCAACTTCCTCCACCGGAAGTCGTACTTCATGCTCAAACACTAAACCTGCTCGCGCTCGTCCTGCTTGAATGATTATTTGATTCTCTTCCCATTCGATGTCAATTTCGTCCTTTTTGATTTTATTCAGGAAATCATAAAGTGCCTGTGCCTTCACTGCCCCTGTTATATCTAACCCTTTTACTGGATGAGAAATACTGATTTCATCATTGTAGGTGACCACTCTATCTCCTAAAAATGAAAAGCTGGTTGCCTGTTCAATCAGCTCTTTCTGAGCTAGTCCCGGCTTTACCTTTTCGAGTGCGTCTTGTAAATCGGTTTTGTTTACTTTCATTTTTGCCCTCCTCTTCCTTTTCCTCATATCTGGATATTATCACATAACGGAATGCGGCTTTAAAAATATTCTCCACCCATCCATCAAAATAATAAAATGATCCTAACCTATTGTAGTGCCCTCCTTTATTTATCATTAAATTCAGAACCCGCATCTCTTCTTCGAGACTTGACATTTGTGGAAAATTTCCAGCTAGGTATATTTTCATTAATTTTTCCTTTTGGATTTTTAATAGCCCAGGTGCTTAGGTGCTGTTGTTACTAAATACTATTTTTATTCTTTGTCATTCCGTCCTGTCTTGACATACTTTACAAACTCATTTTTTCTCTTAGAGGCATGATAATAACTAATCAGTCGTGACTTTTCCTTTTTCTTAGTTAGAGTTTTCCCTTGGTTTGGTTCATTGAGCCAGGTGGCAAAGTAAATAATCATTTGCTATTCCACCGTCTTGCGCCTTCTTGATAAATAGAATACAATGCATTCTCTAATGACATCCCAAAATAAGAATAATCCGGGAATGAGAAAGCTCCTGCCGCTCCACCATCTATAATGTTTTGATAATGCAGTTTGTTCGGGTTGATGGAATAATGTCCATAAAGGGGACTGGTTGCAACTACACGGTTCCTATTTCCTTTAGATGTCCGTTCTTTCCATTTCATATCGTTCGCTCTTATCAATGCATATTTTACCGGGTCTTCCCACGGATATAGATAAAGAAAAGTAATATATGGAAAAAACTTATCCCGGCATGTTTCAAGGGGGCAATTAGAAGGTCGTTTAAAATATAATTCTCCGTCTTGTGGTTTTCTCATAGAAATAAATTGTTCTGGATAACATAACCCGTCTTCTAGGACAATCAGAGCAAAGTCTAATCCCATGCCCCATCCATTGCTTTTTTTCATTCTACCCCATAAGTCATTATGTTTTTTCTTTTCAGATGGATTGGGGTAATTGATATACCATTTATGGATTTCTTCTAATTTGATTCTATCGAACATGGCATTTAATTTTCCTGCATTTTCCATTCGTTCTCTTCGTCCTGCTTCTGTATCTCTTTCTCGTTTTGCCATTTTCGTTTCCTTCCTCCACTACCTCTATAATAAAAACCCTTTCGTTCCTGTGCGCTTAAACGGTCTGGGCCATTCTGGTATTGACTTTTCAAGGTCTTGGAAATAAATGATGTTAATTTCATCTCGAATTTGATAGGTGTTAGAAAGACCCGGTTCTTCTATAATCTCAACTAGTCGTTTTGCTGATTTATTCTTCGGTTTTTTCTCCGCCCATTTTTCATTCTCTTTCAATTCATGTGATTGAGAGACCTTTTCAAATCGAGATTTGCCAAGTGAATATCCTTTCTCATGAATGTAATCTAAAATAACTTGTCTTTGTCTGGGGGAAAGCGTGCTGATATGTTTCCCAGCTTCCTTGGCATTTGGGCTTCTGCTTGAAACAGAAATTTTCCAAGAATTTTCATCATAAATCCATTCACCTTTTCGATATCGTGGGACGTAGATTGACCCTAGTCTACCTGTAACAACCCAGGATGTACTGTCCACACTATACCATGGATATCGAAGCATGAGTCTAAGAGACGTTACGGCAAACCCATGGAATTTAACAATGGGCATCCCGTCTTTTTTATCTGTTACATATTCCATACAACTGTCGAGCCACATAATTTTTTGATTAGTGGTTTTATCATTGGCAGGGCTTAGGCCGATGTAAGGAATCTCCGCCACCATTCGCCTTAACCATTTCATATCCTCTCCTTGATGGAAAATATGAACTAACTTTTCTTTGGGGACCCCTGCTCTCAACATTTTCTTATAATTTTTCCATCCTTGAGCAGCACTATCATCGATATCTTTTTGGGTTAAGCGTTGATAAGGGCGGCCCGGAATAACGTCCAGATTAGCGATTACATCAACAAGATCAAGATGATTGAGGCAAAACTGAATGTATTCATCGATATTAACTTCAACCCCCTGGGCCCATGCTGAGAAAGCACCGGAGTCAAGAAAAAGTGATACTTTATTTTGTTTGTTCATATGAAACCACCTTACTTCAAGTCCTTTTTCTTTCCCGCAATGAAAGAAAGAATGTAATTTCCACCCTGCGGCAAATAACTGCTGCAGGGTGGGGTTGAGTATTGGATCACACACGGATGTTCCTGCTATATATATTCTAGTCATTTTATCCCGCCTTAGTTACTTTTTGACGGCTTCAGCTTCTACATTGATTAATGTTCCGCCCCGTGCATTGAAATTACCAATAACTTTCATCCATCGCGGCGCACAAACTGCAACAAGGTCCTCCAAAACACGATTTGTAATTGTCTCCATAAATGAACCGTATTGCCGGAAAGCCAAAAAATAAAGTTTTAAGCTTTTGGTCTCAATGCATTTTTCATCAGGGATGTATCTTACCGTCATGGTTGCGAAATCAGGCTGCCCGGTTTTAGGACAAAGTGAGGAAAACTCGGTGAACACAAACTCCGTAATATAATCTCTGTCTGGGTATTGATTAGGGAAAGTTTCGAGGATCCCGCGGTTGGGGTTATCATACACATATTTTGTGTTTTGATTCCCCAACTTGGTAAGTTCTTTTACTTGGTCTTTTCTTTCGTTCATTTTACATTCCTCCGTTTTTGTTTTTAAATCCGGCTTGCTAATCGTGACATAAACTCATCCTTACATCCATCTTTATTTTCAAGCAAGATGCCTCTAGCCTCAATTACCTCAAAAGGCGAATTCCATTTCTTTAGCCCTCTCATTTCCTTACAAAGATGTCTGCCGGACATTAGTAAAATAGACCCGAGCGGGTTAACCGCATTTTCAATATGATCTAGGACATTTTTAACCAGCCGTTCTTGCGTTTGAAGCCGGGCAGAAAAATAATCTACAACCCGTCCTATTTTACTCGCCCCCAGATAAGAACCTTCAGGGTCAGGGATATACCCAAAATAGTAATGCCCGAAAAATGGTAGAACATGGTGTTCACACATACTGAAGAAATACCCTTTATCCATAATTAAACCTCTAGGTAATTCATCATTAAAACAAGTGACTTTTGGTGGAGGCGCATGGTATCCTCTAAAAATCTCCTCATACGCACGACTTATTCTTTCGGGCGTTTCACGGAGTCCAGGACGTGCAGGATTTTCCCCTATCTCAGTAAGAATCTTTCGCCAGATGGCTATAATCCACGCCTCATTCATTTTTTTGCACCTCCTATAATCAATACTCCTCATAATCAATTGGATCAATGCATTTTGTTTGTTTAAATGCTGCTAGTCGTTCAGTGCAACTGCCACATTTCCCACAGCTGCGTACTTGGTTTTTATAACAGGTACGAGTGAGATGATATGGCACGGGTATTTTAAAGGAGTATCCTTTTTTTAAGATAGTTAATTTGTCGTCTTTAATAAACGGACAGAATACCTCAACTTTACGATCGGTTGAAAGATAAATAAGCGTATCAAGTGCCTTGGCAAATTCTATACGGCAGTCAGGGTAGATGTAATGCTCTCCTTGATGAATGCCCAAGGCTATTTTCTGTGCTCCTATGGATTCAGCTAGCCCTGCCATGATTGAAGCGAATATTAGATTGCGTCCTGGAACTACTGTCTTTTGCATATTTCCATCGTCATAAGGCCCTTCCGGAATTTCTTTCTTGGAAGATAAAAGAAGATTGGAGGAAAATTCAGTCATAATAGAAGTTATGTCAAATGGGTGTTTATATATTTTTGTACACCCTTGCTTTTTATGTCTTTGGTAGTAATTAATCACATTGTTTGCGGCAAGATTTTCATACTTATTATGGGTTGATCCATAATTAAAAATACAACAGTGAATTTCATTTTCTTCCTCTTGGTCGATAAGCAGCCCCAAAAGAGTTGTTGAATCCATTCCCCCGGAAAATCCTATTACTGTCTTTTTCATGAAGTTATTTCTCCTCTTTCTCTTTCTCTGTTTAAATCAAACGACTACCTTTACTTTTAGTATCTGATATTACTGTCCTCCTTTAACTGCCGGAGTATTAAAAATAAGGAGGAATTGATAACTAATTACTAGGAAAAAAGCCATAAATCAATTCCTCCTTTTTGGACGGCTTGCTCAATTTTACTTCTTATTTTTAGCAGTGGTGACAGTAATTCCATCAGCGTCAACCGTAATGGTGATGGGCTTGTCTAGGTTCACATTAAGCCAACCTCGTTGAAGGCGGGATTTAATGTGATCTCGGATAAAATCGCGGTTATAATTCTCTGCGGCAAATCCTTGTTCTTTCGCAATGCCCATTACTTTTTGAACAATGTCATCCCAGGCTCCGCCCTCAACAATGGCCTCATCCATAACATCGGTCATGCTGCGCTTAATCCGTCCAGTTAAAGTCCCTGAAAAAGACTTAATTCTACCGGAGGGGGCGGGTTGCTCACTTTTTTTCTTTGGTTTTTTAACTGCGGCTTCTTCTATTTCCTCTTCCGGCTCTTCCGGCTCTTCTGCCTCTTTAGTTTCTTCCTCTTCTTCTTCCTCTTCCGGTTCCGGCTCTTCTTCCTCTTCCGGTTCCGGCTCTTCTTCCTCTTCCGGCTCTTCTTCCTCTTCTTCTTGCAATTCCTCGACTTCCTCTTCTTCCGGCTCCTCCGCTTCTTTTTCTGGCATGCTTTCCTTTTGCAGTTCATCAATTACAATCAATGTTTCTTTGGAGATTTCATCTTCCGGCTCCAGTAATTCAGACGCTGTTAGAATGTCCCCTTCTAATTTTTTCTGCCCCCGCCCAGTCCCCGTTTTGATTTCCGGCTCCAGTCCCAAAGCCTCATTAAGTTCTTTAGCTGCTTTTACAAGAGCCTTTCTTGCAATTGCCATTTTATTCTTGCCTCCTTAAAATTTTAACCTCATCTTATTATACAAACATCACTTATTTCATTTAGAACATTTTACAAATTTTATGCAGCTGAACTGAAAAAGTAATGTTCTCTAGGAGCGAACGGTTCTTTTCCTTAATCTTTTTAACAATACTACTAATTTTACTTCCATCCGCATCTACAGGGCTAATAATGAAAGGGGTGGTTGTCCCTAAATAGATTAATTCCTTCGCCTCTTGAATCATAAAATCAACATCCTCATCATCTGACACCACCCATTTAATATAGACCCTGCTGCCGATTGCTTTAACTCGCTGAATTTGTTTAGCAAAAGAACTAAGTGCAATCATTTTTTCAGCAACTCCAGACGACATGCCTTTCCGATCCACCACCCAATTAACCATGGGAATTTCAGGAAGGGGGATGCTGCCATTTGTCTCAACTTGAACAATAAATTTGAATGCCAATAACGTTTCAATCAAATACACGGTTTCACTTTGCAACAAAGGCTCTCCTCCGGTAATTAAAACATGCTTATTTCTACCACCGCCAATCTGAACCATTTTCATTAGAATGTTTGGAATATTCATTTCAGGACATGGCTCTTTTGCATTTTGAGCTTGAGGAGTGTCGCACCAATGACACCGCAAATTACACCCCTGAAGTCTAATAAAGGTTGTCCAGGTTCCTTGTGGAAATCCCCCGGCCTCACCGGAAATGGATTCAAAGATGCTATTGATTTTTAACATTGCGCTTCCTTCCTTCGCTCCTGAGTCGGTTTATTTCATTCTTTCTTACTGCCTAAAACCAATTCTAAGGCGGCTAGCATTGCTTACATTCGGTTTTAGAAGAGTAGAGCATCCCTTTATACCTCTTGCCTTTAAATTACCTCTGAGCGCCCCATATTTTACTTTCTTCTTATTATTCATTTCTCCACTCTGCATAACTTGTCGGGGTTTCATACAGCCGAATAAAAGATAGTTTTGCCGCGTCTGGCGTGCTTGCTGATTGGATTACCTGCACCATCCATTCAACCATATTTTCTGCGGTAGGGGTGTGATTTGGAAATAGATCATAAGATATTTCATTCAATAAAACATGGTCTAGCTTGTCAACAATTGATTTTCTTATTACTTTCTTGATATCAGCAAAATCAACAACCATACCTGTTTCAAAATTGACGGGTCCTTTGAAACCTACCTGTAATCTGTATGTATGCCCATGAATTTGTCTGCATTTCCCCGGATGATTAGGTAGCTTGTGAGCCGCGTCGAAAGTAAACTCTTTTACCACCTCGATCATTTTTCGACCCCTTTCTGTCTTCGTTTTTATTATACTCTACCTTTCATTTTCATTAAAACTAGTAGTTTTATTTGTTTTAGCATTCTTGTTAACACCTTTATATGTCCCGCCTGCTTAAAACCGAATAGACGCGATGCTAGACGCCTTAGAATTGATTTTAGAAGAAGGAATAGTTTCAGAAAGAAACTGCCTGCAGCTTACTCTGTCCATCCCAGCTCGAATTTTAAAGCGTCTATCAGTTCGCTAGCTTCTTCCCTGCTTAAATATTGAGCGGATCGGATCTGATCTCTAATTTCTTCAGGCACTTCGATACGCCGATTATCACACTCTTGTTCTAGTAATTCTAAAAATCTAAGTTGGGCTGCTGTCATTTTTTTCACGTCCGTTTCCCGCGCCCCCTTTTAGCTCTCATGACTTCTTTCAGCGGTTGTTTTGCGCATGTTGTTAAGTAAGTCCTCCATTTGCTTCGTGACTAGGTTAATTCGTTCGATGTTACAGTCCACGCACCAGTAGGGGCTCCATGCGGTGCCTGCGGGATTATTGCAACCCGGCTCTATGCAGATTTTGCCTGTATGGTGTTTAGCAGAATTGCCCTCGCAGGTGCGATCATTGTAGCCGCCCTTAACAATATTCATCGTTCCACGCTCCTTTCAGCGATTATTTTCATGCATCCGGCCACTTTCCGAGCCCAACCGGGATCCTCTGCATATCTTTCCCCAATTCCGGCTAAGTCATGTGAGCCGCCGAAGAACTTTCCACCTGGGCAATATTTCGTGGCCAATAACTCAGCCAGGAAATTCACACTGCCCGCTCGGTCATCAAAATCCATACCACGCCCAGGGCCGGAAGCCCCCAGCCCGGCCAGGTTGTTTCTTTCACGCACTAGGCGGCTTGTTCCCCATCCGGTTTCGTGGACAATGATTCCTGCCATGACCAGGGCGTTTATTCCATACTGTTTTTCCGCGGAGACTAGTATAAAACCAATCCCTGCTAGGTTAGTTCCTCTGAAGGCTTTTTCAAACCGAGACGGGCTAAAACCCGATGGCTGCGTTATCCTCATAGAGAGGGCAGAAGAAAAAGAAGCCCCGGATCTCGAAAGGGATGCTCCTCTAATATCAATCATAGCCACCGTTTGATATGTTCTTTCCAAGTTGAACAGTGTTTCCTCAAGTTCCCGCAATCGTTCCTCTTGAATTCGAAGTTTTTCCTGAGCCTCTCTATATTTTTGTAATTCTTCTTGCATTCTGTCTATCAGGTATTCATTTTGTTCTTTTATTTTCTCGATTTCTTCTTGCCGGACTCGTTCACCAGAAACGACAAAGCCCATCAGAATAACAGCAATTGACAACGCCGAGACGATTAAGAAATTCACAGGAGAAATTCTGAAACGCATAAATAGTGCCCCCTTTGTGTTTTCTTTTCCGCCCCCTCACGAAAAATAACTTTCAAGAAAAGGTCGTCCAGCTGCCAGATCCTGAAGCACCACCACTTCCGAATCGCTTGAGAACTCGCCTTCGCGGATCACGATTTCGTTGACTCTCATAATTCCCAGTTTCTTCTCCCGACCTTGCGGATCTTGATTGAGTCCATATTGAGCTGTTACATGAGCCAGCTTCCGTTTATCCTCACTAAAATTGGATATGGACAGGCGGCCTTTTTTATAGCTTTCCGCATCCGCCTGCGTGGCTGTGACCAATAACACATGCCGCTCCTGGGACAGGGCACGAAGCGCCTTCCATATATGATCCTGCCGATGGCGGAATTCAGATACGCGGCCGTCATCGGCAGAGAGTAAATCTGCATAATCAATCACAACTACATCCGGGACAAATCCATTATAACGCTCCCAACTGTCCAGCCGTGCCTTCATTTCAGAAACGGTCAGCGTGCCTGCGGGGAAGCACGCCAGCTTGAATCTCCGCCGGTATTTTTCGAAGAATTTTTTCACAGCCCTTTGCGCCCTTTTCACAGTCAGTGGTGGGGCCTTCTTCATCTTCTGAATCCAGACACCCCCTCTTCTCTTTCTGCAGGCATAGCTATCGCAAGGCTCATAGTCCGGATATTCTTCGTATTTTTCAGACAGTGTTTGGGCCGTCACTAGTTTTGGATATTGTCGGAGAAAGGTAGCCAGGTCAATTCCTTCGAAAATTCCGTGGTCACAATTCCGGTCTGGTTCACTGCATAAATCTAGCTGATTATATACGCAATCTCCGACGGGCCTAAATCTCTCTTGACAATATTTTTCTTTATCATGCCGCTGTGCGATATAGATACAGATCCTTTTTATGACCTGGTCTTCTGTCATGTCCCCGGCTTCAAAAAAGGCAACGTTCGCCTTTTGCCGGATGGCCCGAAGTGCAATTTCTAGAAGCATGAAAGATTTTCCGCGCTTTTCGGGAGCTAGGAAGCTAAAAAATCCACCACGAATGAGATGGTCGTTCCACATCTCCCCAATGGCTCCTGGGAA
>Ga0265293_10008093_pt1 | contig 15765 bp, 12 predicted proteins | sample Munlanlewell138R_FD_192505 | JGI IMG/M metagenome (GOLD analysis project Ga0265293, IMG submission 192505) | Leachate microbial communities from a municipal landfill in Southern Ontario, Canada - Leachate well 138R | ecosystem: Engineered > Solid waste > Landfill > Unclassified | place: Canada...
TGCAAGAATTGCATTGCAAATAGATTGTTTAGCGCCATTGGAGCAAACAATTTGATCGAGTGCATAGGTTAAGTTGTTCTCCGTTTTCAGTTTTTCAGAAATAGCCTTTCTCAAATCCGGAAATCCGGTAACCGGTGAATAGAAAGAAAAGTTATCGTCTATCGCCTTTTTGGCAGCCTCTTTGATATGATTGGGCGTAGCAAAATCGGGTTCTCCCACACTCAGGTTTATTACATCAATTCCCTGCGCTTTCAACTCAGCGCTTTTTTGTGACATCACCAGCGTTTCCGATTCGGAAAGAGATAGTATTCGGTTTGATAAATCGTTCATCTGTATATATATGTTATTTTAATTGTAACTCCGTATCGACAGTTAAGAATATAAACAATTGTTTGAAAAACAACATCAGTAAATAAATTGTTTTTATGAAGTTGTAAAAATAGGAATAAAATTGGAGGTAACGTCTCTTTTGCTCCTTTCCTTTGAATAATAGCAACATAATGTATCGCTGTTACCTGTAATTAAAGAGTATCTTGAGTGGATAATATAGTATGGTTTTCTTATCAGTTGTTGCATGCAAAATCTATATGTGACTGTTAGTAAGGCTTATTCATTTAATAATTGCACAACGTATAACACAAAACAGATCGCATGCTACACACCACAAACACAAATAAAAAAAGGTGTAAATAAAGTCTATACCGACTCAATTTACACCTTTTATCTTTCTCTGGCGGAAGCGGAGGGATTCGAACCCTCGGTACAGTTGCCCGTACGCAAGTTTAGCAAACTTGTGGTTTCAGCCACTCACCCACACTTCCTTCAATTCGTTGTTGAATGCTGAAATAATTTCGGGTGCAAATATACAAGTTTGTTTCTGACTTGTCAAAGAAAAGGAATGAATATTTTAACGTAATCCTTTTTTATGAGAATTTATTGATAAGTCCAAACTATTTTTCGCATGTAAATATAAATGAAGAGATAATATAGAGGTATATTATTTATATTTGCATTCGATACATTATAAAGACCTCGAAGGGCTCATATCCTTATAGCTTTTTTAAACGATAACCAACTCCTTCAAGATTAGAGAAAAAATAATTTAAACTTATGGTAAAGAGCAAACATAAACTACTTAAAGTTTTTATATACATTGTTGCTGCATTGGCAGTGATAGCCATTATCATTGGATATTACATCCGAACCACGGTATTCAAGCCACTTGAATTGACAGAAATCGCCTACATTTATATTGAACCATCAACTAAATATGATGAAGTGGCTGCACAGATAAAGGAAGAGGTGGATTTGCCTTCTGATAAAGTGTTTGAAATGATAGCGGAGCGAATGAAATATCCGCAAAGCATAAAATCCGGAAGATATGCCATTAAAGATGGTATGACCATGCCGGAAATTATACGCATGTTGCGTTCCGGGAATCAAACGGCAGTGAAACTGACTTTCAACAATATGCGAACCAAAGAAAATCTGGCAGGGCGTATCTCCAATCAATTGATGGTAGATAGCTTAGCGTTGTTAACAGCACTGAAAGATGAGAAGAAAGTGGAAGAACTTGGTTTCGACACCAACACGGTAGTAGCTATGTTTATTCCCAACACCTACGAGGTTTATTGGGATACGAGCGTGGACAAACTACTTACCCGAATGCAGAAAGAATACAATACATTTTGGAATGAGAGCAGAAAAGCTAAGGCTAAGCAAATTGGCTTAACACCTCTTGAAGTCTCCACCTTGGCTTCAATAGTGGAAGAAGAAGCTACTTATTCGGATGAATATTCCACTGTCGCAGGTCTTTATTTGAATCGATTGAAACGTGGTCAACGACTGGAAGCCGATCCCACTGTAAAGTTTGCGGTTGGCGATTTTTCGTTGCGGCGCATTTTGTATAAACATCTGGAAGTGGAATCGCCTTACAATACTTATCGGAATGATGGATTACCACCCGGACCTATTCGAGTTCCTTCCATTAAAGGAATTGATGCAACTCTTTCGCCTCAAGATCATAAGTACTTGTTTATGGTAGCCAAAGATGACTTGTCGGGACGACATAATTTTTCTACGACACATGCAGAACATCTGCGCAATGCAAGGAAGTATCAGCGGGCGTTGAATGAGAGGAGGATTTATAAGTAGATAGGCAGCAAATTGGAAAAATTACGAATTACGAATTACAAATGCTTGGGAGATATTGTTGACACACTTTTTCTCTTTGATTTAGTTAATGCAGTGTGAAAACGACTCAAAGTACTATGATCCGGAACTTTATCCTCTAAGCCTAAACCACAAAAGCGCATGGCTGAAATAGAGTCATTAGGGTGGTCTTCAGTTTCAACATCCGACAGTCCATTCTATATTCCTACCAGTGAGCCCACTCCAAAACATTCCAATACTGATTATTAGACTTTTTCTGCCCTTTATCCCTGAAGAGGAAAAGCCTAATAATCAGCACTCTGCCAAAGTCCCCTTCAGGGATTTAGGGGAGGAAATGAGTGAGATTGACTTTTCGGAGTGGACTCATCAGTAACATTTTGAACAGCAAAAGAGCACTATAAGGCTTTTCTCCTTTAAGTGTATTACCTTTAGTATGGTAACGATTGATTAAAGCTTCTATTTTCCCCCAATCAATCAAAAGATTAACCAGTGCATAGAATTTAGAGGAACGAGTATTTAGCTCCATAATAAGGTGTGGAAAAATTCATAGTCTTGTATCAATTTTTAATTTGCTTCTCAAAGTAAAAAGAGTAATTATATCCCTGATAAACTAACGAATACAAGGCTTTTATTGATGGATTTTACGTGCAAAGATTTCTATTTTTACAAATGTACATATTTGTTTGTATACTATTCCGTAAATGTCTAAATTTGTATAGAAAAATTAAAATTATGAATATTGCTGCTCGTCTTAAGAATGCCGGAAAAGAGTATAAAACAGGCGATACGACTATTGTGGCGCTGGAACCAACTACGGTGGAGTTTCGCACAGGAGAAATAACGCTACTTGTTGGTCCTTCGGGATCGGGCAAGACTACGCTGCTGTCGTTGTTGGGATGTGTTATTTATCCAACTGCTGGTGATGTTTGGGTGGGTGACACTTGTGTCAGCAAGCTTTCGGAAAAGAAATTGGCAAAGTTGCGTTTACAACACATAGGTTTTGTCTTTCAAGGATTTAATTTGCTTGCACCGTTAAACGCGCTCGAAAATGTAATGCAACCACTCATTTTGCAGGGAATGAGCCAGAAAAATGCCAAAAAGCAGGCACTGGAACTTATTCGCCTCTTTAACATGGAGGATAGAAAAGATAATCTTCCCCGAAACCTGAGTGGTGGACAACAACAACGCATAGCTGTTGCACGTTCGCTTATTACCAATCCTCAACTGCTGTTGTGTGACGAACCTACGGCATCGTTAGACCAATTTAGTGCAAAACAGGTGATGGAGATGTTGCGCGACCTTTCACGTGAAAATAGAGCTGTTATCATTGTGACACACGATATGCGTCTAAATAAATATGCCGATCGAACCATTTATGTATCGGAAGGAAGGATTAGTGAAGAACCTATTGAAGATGAAATATAATCAAGAAAAACAAGATGAAAAAACAACTTTTTTTGTTAGCCATTACGTTTTTGCTGATGTCTGCATGCAGCAATAAAGGAGAGAAAAACGCACCGACGTCTGTGCCTTCCATAACAAGCATTGTGGGTATCGGGAAAGTGATCCCTCAAGGTGGTATTAGCGATTTGGCAGCACCTGTTTCAGGAATTGTAAAGCAGATTAATGCGCAAACGGGAGATATTGTTAAAAAAGGCGATGTCTTGCTTGTGTTGGACAACACGGATGCTACCTTTGCCGTGAAAGAAGCCAACTCGCGCCTTGCTTCACAACAAGGTAACGTTCAATCGGTAAATAACATGGTGGAACGTGAGCGAATAATGCTGAAAGAAAACCTTCGTTTACTGAATGATTCGCGCGAACTCTTTGCAGTAGGTGCTGTAAGCGGAGAAAAAGTGCGTGAATTGCAAAACAATTACGACCAAGGCGTATTGCAATTGAAAAAACTTGAAAGTGACTTAAATGGTCAACAAGCGCTACTACAAGAACTGTCTGTGCAACATGCTTCCAAAATAAACAACCTGAGCCTTACACAACTTACTGCACCAATTGATGGAACAGTTTTAGATATTACACCAAAGTTGGGAGAGGCAGTTACTGTTTACCAAACATACGGGCGTATGGCGCCCGATGCACCATTGATGGTTCTGGCGGAGATTGACGAATTGTTTGCAGGGAAACTTGTATTGGGGCAGCTTTGTTCCGTAACTTTTATTGGAGACAGTGTTCCTGTGGCACAAGGCAAAATCTTGCGCATCTCCCCCAATCTGAAGAAAAAGTCGTTGTTTTCAGATAGTGGAAATGATTTGGAAGATCGTCGCGTACGAGAAATTGAAGTATTGCTGAGCGATATAAAAAAACCATTGCTTATCGAAACCAAACTGGAATGTACGGTAAAGTTAAATTAATGTGTCATGCTAAAAACTGCATATAAATTTATTCGGTTCGAGAAATCGAAAAGTTTTGGGATTCTGACAGCAATTATCATCAGTATTTACCTGATTGGTTTGGAGTTGGGCATTTTCTTTTATCTATCGGGACTGATTGGCGGAATCGTTAATAATGCCAATCCAAAGTACTCTCAAGTGTTTGTTGTAGAAAAACAAACTAATAATGCCAACCAATTGTCGCCTTTCGATGTGCGTTGGGCAAATCAAATACGCAGTATAGACGGTGTAACCAATACGCATGGAATCGTAGTTGCCAATGTATCAGTAAAATTTCCGAACGGAGACAATTCCCCGGCAATTATTATTGGTAGCGATTATCCGCAATTAGCAGCGGGACCATCGGCTTCACTGATAAAAACGGGCATGATTAATGATTTAATACTTCCAGGGACAGTATCGGCTGATTTCTATGACAACAAAACATTCGGTTATGAGCTGGAGCCGGGAATGCGTTTCGAGATAAACGGAAAAACAGCTCAGGTGGGAGTTACTACTAAAAATGCCAAAGGTTTTTCCAGTCCGCTTTTGTACACAACAACATCAAAAGCGCGCTATTTTTCGGGTATGTCCGATTTTTCGATAAACGCCATTATCGTTACCGTGAAAGACCCAAATAAAATAGCCGACGTGGTTACTCAAATCAATCGCTTGGCACCCGATCTGAAAGCCTGGCGTTCAGAAGATTTAAGTAATGCTACCGTGATTAACGTGATGACGGCAAATAATATGGGCATGAGTTTTGGCACTCTTGTTATTTTTGCCATTATCAGTGGCTTTTTTATTATCGGTCTTACTATGTACTCAGCAACTTACGACCGAATAAAAGATTATGGAACACTAAAAGCCATTGGTGCATCCGAACGATATATTGTATTGCTGGTTGTGGCACAATCTTTTTTATACGCTGTAACTGGTTTTGTGATATCATTGATATTGTTGGTAGGAACAAAAATAGGAATGGAAAAAGCGGGATTAATCATCAATTTATCACCTGCCTTTCTGTTGTTTCTATTTTCGGTCACGTTGCTTATTGCCGTAGGTAGTTCGTTTTTTTCTATCAGTAAACTCAGAAAAGTGGAGCCATCGTCGGTATTTCGTTAAAACTAAAAACAGAGATTTTTATGAAAAGAAATATATATTCATTTTATGTATTGGCATTCATTATTTTTACACTGCCAGCTTATGGGCAAATGGAGGAAAATATTGATATACGGAATCTTTCATTGAAAGATGCGCTCCGTTATTCGCTTCAATCTTCACCCACGCAACGTGTAAATGAATTGAAGGTTGAAGAATCTCGCCTGAAACTCAGCCAAATTAGTATAACGAGGATTCCCGATGTGTATCTTTCAGGCGATTTCAGGCGGAACTTGATTATTCCCTCCACGCCTGTACCTGCATCTCTCATGGATTCGAACGCTCCCAAAGGGGAAACTATTTATATGAAATTTAATACAGATTGGAATTCATCTGCAGGATTGAATCTTTCGTACGACTTGTTTGACCCCGAAAAAATAGGAGAGGTCTCGGAATATAAACAACAATTAAAAATTGATGAATACGATGCGCAATTGTCGAGAAGAAATCTCCGTGCCGATGTGGCAATGGCTTATGCCGAGTGCCTGATTGCTCAAGTTCAGTTGCAATCTCTTGCAGCGGATACATTATTCTATGATCGTTCACTTCAAAATATGGACGATTTGTATCAAAAACAAAAAGCTTCGCTTGTAGAGAGAAATATGGCTCAGACTGCCTTCAACGAATCACTTTCGCGTTATTTGCAGGGCGAGGACATTGAAGCCGATGCTATTGCCAAATTACTATACCTGATGGGACAATCAGTTACGGAAGAAAACATCCGTCTTTTGCAGCTTTCGGAAGATATTCCAGCATTATACGAAACTATGGTAAGTTTGGGGATGCAAAATTCTTCTGATAAAATTAGTTTGGAGGAGATCCGCCAAAATGAAATAGTTTTGCTTGCCAAAAACCGAATTAAATTTGCAACATGGAAATATGTGCCAACGCTCTCCCTTACAGGTTTTTACGGTACAAATTATTATGCTAACGAGTTGAGTTTGACAAAGAATGAGTTCTGGAGAGGCAACAGCTTTATCGGTTTAACGTTGAAAGTGCCGATTACACAGTCTCTCATTACTGCCAACGAATTATCGCAATTGCGCGTTAGACAACAAATGGAGACGGAAAACTTACGCGATATACGCAACACACGAAATCGGGAATGGTTAAATGAAGAGACGTTTCTCAAAACCCGCCAAAAGGAATATATTCTTCGTCAGGAAAACCTGAAAATGAGTGAACAAAACTTGAAAGCCGCAGAGGTGCAATCCAACAAAGGATACATTCTCGAAAGTGAATTGTTGAGTGCAAGATTGGAGTTTCAGAATGCCCGGCAACACTACTTACAGGCAGCATACGATGTTTTTTCGAGCTTGATTATGCTCGAAAAATTGAGATAGACGCATCAGGTGTAAATCAACACAATATCATTACTATTGAAATGCGTATCGCGAAACTTTATCGCTTATCTATTATATTTTTAACCTGAGTTCGATTATTAAGAAAGAGCTGATTGATTGGTCTTGACTGTTTCATATCTAAGAGAAGGTTTTTTAGGCAGAAAATGAAAAGCTATAATACCACAAACAAGATTAGTTAAGAAATTACCTATGCTTCGATGTTTAAAGTGTTCCACTTGACAAATGTTTTTTAACTCATCATTGACTGTTTCAATGATTGATCTCTTGCGCATCCGACTCTCATCACTCCTCTTAGTTATAAATCTCATATCCCTAATTTCCTTCTCACCATCTAACACCCAGCGTCTTACAGCTAAAAACTGTTGCAACAAACAGTTTAATTCTAAACTCTAAAACCCCACTTCATCAGGATGCGGTCCTACCCTCTCATCTTTATTCAAAGAATTTATCCGCTCCATATCTTCTGCTGATAAGTTAAAATCAAACACATCTAAGTTCTCTGCTTGCCTTTTAGGATTGGAAGATTTGGGTATTACAATCAATCCACGCTCAACGTTCCAGCGCAATATCACTTGAGCAGGCGTCTTTGAATATTTCTCGCCAATTTCTTTGAGCGACTTCTCTTGAAGCAAATTGTTTTTGTTGGCACACAAAGGACTCCACGATTCAACTTTGATATCGTGTTGCTTGCAAAACTTAACCAAAGGTTTTTGCGATAAATAGGGATGGAGTTCTATTTGATTCACTGCCGGCACAAGAGATTTGAGGTCGATTATTTCTTGTAAATGATTTTCCATGTAGTTGCTCACTCCCACTGCCCGTGCTTTCCCGGATTGAGCTATTTTCTCCATCTCTTTCCATATCGAAACGTATTTGTTCTTTATTGGCCAATGCACCAGATAAAGATCGACATAGTCTAAGCCCAACTTTTTTAAACTTGTTTCAAACGCCTTTTGTGCATTGTCATTGATAATATCTTCGTTCCACAGTTTTGTAGTAACAAATATATCTTCACGATTTACTCCACTCTCCCGAATTGCTTTACCAACCGGCTCTTCGTTTTCGTAAACTTTAGCCGTGTCAATATGACGATATCCCAAATCGATTGCTTTGCGCACCGAGTTGTATGCTTCTTTTTCGTCTTCCATACGGAAAACACCTAATCCCAATACCGGAATTTTTACTCCATTGTTTAGTGTTTTATAATCCATAATAATCTTTTGTTTTATTTTTGTTTATTAGTTTTGTCTTATCTAATAGAACAAAGAGATTGTAAAAAAGTTTCGAAGGAAAGCGGTGTGAGAAGTAGTGTGTTTCGAGGTGCGAATGCAATTAAACGGACAAGTGCAAATCCAAGCTCTACAATCCAACCACAACAAGATATTTCAAAATGAACATTCTACCCTTTTTTCGCACAAACAATAATTACTGTCTAACACCTAACACCCAACAACTAAAAGCTAAAAGCTTAATTTAATCAACACTTAGACAAAACCACTTTTTCACCTCATACCTCAAAATCACCACATCACCACATCATCACATCATCACATCACATCACCACATCATCACATCATCACATCACATCACCACATCATCACATCATCACATCACATCACCACATCACCCCATAACACATAACTCTTAACTCCCATTACTCCGATGCTTCGCATCATACCCTTTCAGCTTTTCTTTCACAGTGTTCTTGTCTTTAGTAATCTGTGCAATGAGAGGTTCAACTCCGGTAAACTTGATATCGGGACGTACAAAAGATACAAACTCAACAGTGAGTGTTTTGTTGTACAAATCGTCATCGAAATCAAAAATATTGACTTCAACACTGGTTTGCGGATCATCATGCAGTGTGGGTCGGTTACCAATATACAACATCCCGTCATGTATATCTTTGTCGATGTGTACACGTACCGCATATACGCCATCGGTTGGGATCACTTTGTAGCGTTCCCAAATTTTTATGTTTGCTGTTGGGAAACCAATTCTTCTACCAACTTGATATCCTTCCACAATTTTTCCGGTAATGGTATAGTTATATGACAAAAAAGTATTTGCCAACGAGATATCACCCTGTGCAAGCAGATACCTGATTTGGGATGAACTCACTGTTTGTTTGCCAAACAGATACTTTGTTGCTTTTATAACATGTATACCCGCTTCGGCACCGTATGAGAAATAGCGATCAAAGCCCTCTTCTCTGTTTTTGCCAAACCGATGATCGTATCCCACAAAGAAAGTATCTATTCCAATTTGTTCTTTCAATATTTGTTGAATGAACTCTTTAGCACTCAGTTGAGACAATTCGGGTGTAAAATCCAGCAAAATACAGTTATCAATCTCCGTTGTAGCCAATTGAGTCACTTTTTCGTCGAATCCACACAACAAAGGAGGTTGATAGCTTTTGTCTAACACCTTGCGCGGATGGACAGGAAATGTAATTACCGCTGACTCTTTTCCCAAACGTTTCGCTTCCTGCACAACCTGATTGATCAGATGCCTGTGTCCTAAGTGTACACCGTCAAAAAAGCCCATGGTAGCCACCATTCCTTTTCTGGGAACCTCATTTTTTAAATCTATAATTCTCAAAACAATTTATTTAGAGTTTTTTTTACTCATTTTATAGCACAAAGATAACAGTTTTAGATTACATTATCATTTATTTCGCAACTCACACTGTTACATTGTCTCTATTGAATATGTCATAAGGATTGTGCCGAAATAACTTGACGCTTTAAACGCGTTCTTTTGTCCTTTAACTTCCTTGAAAACTCATTAAATAGCCCGCTATTCGCAGAATTTTCAAGTCGTTAACGAATAAAATAGCTTCGTTTCAAACAGTCAACTTATTTCATTACAAACCCATAGAAGTGTGCGACCGATATAATCTTTATCTGTTTTTTTACCCTTTAAAACTCACAGAATAAACCCGCTCTCTATTTTTTTGTTGCAAATATCACAATTAATTCTGAAATATTCAATATCTTTGTAACTGATAGTGTTTAAACAAAAATTATTACACTTTGAGCTTTTCAAAGTAAAAGTTTTTAAATACTATTGCAGAAATTATTGAAAGTAAAGTAATCTGTTTACAACAAAAACTCATTAAAAACACAGAAAACAAATTGTCCTCTTTTTGGCAAAGGCCAAATAAAATATTAATCGTTAAATTTATAAATAAGAAAATGAAAATCAAAAATTTACTCTTAACAGGATGTATAGGTGCAATTGCCCTAACGTCGTGTGGCGAAAAAGATGCTCCACACAATCAGCTTACCGATGCTGAGAAATCGGACGGTTGGGAACTATTATTCGATGGAACGTCGTTGGATCAATGGCGTGACTATAATGGCGAAGAACTTACAATCCCCTGGTTTGTAGAAGATGGAACCATTCAAGCAAAAGGTGACGGAAGCGATGGAAGCGGCTATATTGTTACCAAAAAACAGTACGAAAACTTTGAACTTGTTTGGGATTGGAAAATTGCACCTGAAGGAAACAGCGGCGTACTTTATCACGTAGTGGAGAATCCAAAATTTAAAGTACCTTACGTAACCGGACCGGAATATCAATTAATTGATGACTTAGGTTTTCCTGAGCCATTGGAAGATTGGCAAAAAACTGCCGCCGACTATGCAATGTACACAACTGACCCGGCCAAAACGGAAATCAAACCGGCAGGAGAATGGAACACCTCGAAAATTGTTTTCGATAATGGTCATGTAGAACATTGGTTGAATGGGCAAAAGGTTGTAGAGTTTGAAGCTTGGACAGACGACTGGCACAAACGCAAAAATAGTGGAAAATGGACAAACGCTCCCGAATATGGTTTAGCAACAAAAGGAGTTATATCTCTGCAAGATCATGGTTCTGCTGCATGGTTCAGAAACGTGAAAATTAAAGAACTCCCACGTAAAACGAAAGAAGTTGAACTTTTTAATGGAGAAGACCTAACGGGTTGGGAAGCATACGGAACAGAAAAATGGTATGTTGAAGACGGACTATTGATTTGTGAAAGCGGTCCCGATAAAGAATATGGTTATCTTGCTACACGCAATTATTACGACGATTTTGACTTCTCAGTTGATTTTAAACAAGAAGCCGATGGTAACTCCGGTGTTTTTATTCGTTCATTTATCGAACCAATTGCTAAAGTGAACGGATGGCAAGTTGAAGTGGCTCCAATGGGACATGGAACGGGAGGCATCTACGAATCATATGGACGCGGTTGGATTGCAGAAATAAACGACGAGCAACAAAAGATTCTGAAAGAAAGAGATTGGAATAACTTACGCATTCGCGTGGAAGGCGATAACGTAAAGACATGGCTGAATGATGAAGAAATGGTTGATCTTACTGACGAAAAGTTTGGAAAAGGTCAAGGACGCATTGCTTTACAAATTCATGACGGTGGAGGTATCAAAGTTCTTTGGAGAAACTTTAAACTGAAAACATTATAAATCGAAAATTCTAATTACATACTTTGTTAGGAAGTGTTTAGGAGCAAGCTTTCAGCGAGCCGATTAAGTTTATATCGGGTCAAAATTTGAAGGTAAGTTTTTAAACACTTTCTTATTTATTGATTATAAGCATACTTTGGCATCTTTTTTGTAGATACTCACTGATAAATTTATTATATTTACTACCTAATCTTTGCATGAAAGGGAAAAATTGAGGACTGTGGTATGGTTTATGAGGTGTGAGGTTGGCGAACAAGGATGAGAATTATCGACAAATATATGTTCACTTGATTTTAGGACGTGAGATGATAAAAAGTGAATGATAAGTGTTGGAGTGATGATTTACTGTAAGTTAGTAACTTAATCTTTAACTTTTAATGACTTGCAACCTCGAGCTAATAGCTAACCCGGTTTTTAATTTATTCTCTCACCAAAGATTTAAAATATCGGTTCGTTAGCAGAGACTAACTATATCTATATGCGCGTGTTGCATAAATGATTTATATAACAACTAAAAATTACGAATGGAAGAAGACAATCAATTATTAGAAAGCATAATCAGCGGTATTCAAGAAAAGAAAGGTAAAAAAATAACTACCATCAATCTTAAAGGTATACCGGGTGTGATATGCGACTACTTTGTAATTTGCGAAGGAAACAGTCCAACACAAGTTGCAGCTTTAGCAGAATCCATTGAACACATTGTGAAAAAGAACATTCAGGAAAGTCCCATCAGAGTTCAAGGACAACAATTAGCAGAATGGATTGGAATAGATTATGGTGATATTATTGTACATGTTTTTTTACCCGAGCTAAGAAATTATTACAACATAGACAACTTGTGGTCTGATGCCAAAACCATAACAATTCCCTCTTTGGATTAAAAACTTATTCCCGGCTAAGTTGTTACAACTTATGATATAATTTAATTTATTGTCTCTCAAATAAGAAGAATGGATAAAAACAATATAAATAAAAAGAAATTCAGTCCAAATCTGAATAATAAAAAACCAAATACTCCTTTTAATCCCTATTGGATCTACTCCATTATAATAATAGGGCTTTTGGGCATGTTTTTCTTTGGCGGAAATGTTTCTGTCAAAGAAGTGACATGGTCAGAATTCCAACAATATGTAAATGAAGATAGAATAGAAAAAGTAGTTGTATACAGCAAAAAGGAGACTGCCGAAGCAAAGATTCGTGAAGGATCGGTTCGTCATATTTTCAAAGAAAATGCCGACAAAGTAAAATCAAATCCATCAATTGTTGTAACAATTCCTTCTCCTGACATGGCTGCTGAATTTTTAGACAAGGTGAAAGATGAAAAGGGTTATGACATTGAAACTTCATTTGACTCTTCATCGGCTATTAGTGGCATACTCTTAGGGTTAGCTCCTTTTATTCTGCTCATTGCAATTTGGATATTCTTTATTCGAAGAATGGCATCAGGTGGCGCAGGTGGCGCAGGTAGCGTATTCAATGTAGGGAAATCTAAAGCACAGCTTTTCGACCGTGAGGCCGCAATAAAAGTTACATTTAAAGATGTAGCTGGACTATCCGAAGCAAAACAAGAAATTGAAGAGGTTGTTGAGTTTTTGAGACATCCCTCAACATATACCAATTTAGGTGGTAAAATACCAAAAGGCGCACTTCTGGTTGGTCCTCCCGGAACAGGTAAAACTCTTCTGGCAAAAGCGGTAGCTGGCGAAGCCAATGTTCCTTTTTTCTCCATATCGGGTTCCGATTTTGTGGAGATGTTCGTTGGAGTGGGAGCATCACGTGTACGTGATCTTTTTAAACAAGCCAAAGAGAAAGCGCCGAGCATAATTTTTATCGATGAGATTGATGCCGTTGGTCGTGCACGAGGAAGAAACGTGAATATGGGTTCCAATGATGAACGCGAAAACACACTCAACCAACTTCTCACCGAGATGGATGGTTTCGGATCTAATACAGGTGTAATTATTTTGGCTGCCACAAACCGTGCCGATGTTCTTGACAAAGCACTATTAAGAGCAGGACGTTTTGATAGACAAATTCATGTAGATCTACCCGATTTAAATGATCGTATAGCAATATTCAAAGTTCACCTTCGTCCCATAAAAATTGATGACTCAGTAGATCCGGATTTTTTAGCTCGTCAAACTCCCGGTTTTTCGGGAGCAGATATTGCCAATGTGTGTAACGAAGCTGCATTGATTGCTGCTCGCGAGAAGAAATCTTTTGTTCAAAGTATCGATTTTATGAATGCTGTGGACAGAATTGTGGGTGGATTGGAAAAAAAGAACAAAATTATCACTCAGGATGAGAAAAAATCTATTGCCATTCATGAAGCCGGTCATGCCACATTGAGCTGGATGCTGGAGCACGCCAATCCGTTGGTGAAGGTAACAATAATTCCCAGAGGGAAAGCGCTTGGTGCAGCTTGGTACTTACCCGAAGAGCGTCAGATAACAACAAAAAATCAAATGTTGGACGAAATGTGTGCCGTTTTGGGAGGCCGTGCTGCCGAAGAACTTTTCATTGGTGAAATATCTTCGGGTGCAATGAACGATTTGGAGCGTGTAACTAAACAATCCTACGGAATGGTTACATACTTAGGTATGAGTGACAAATTACCGAATTTATGCTACTACGATTCTTCCGGACAAGAATGGAACTTCCAAAAACCATATAGTGAAGAGACTGCTAAAGTAATTGACTCCGAGGTTAAAAAAATTATTGCGGAACAATATGAGCGGGCAAAGAGCATTTTGAGCAAATATGCTGAAGGACACCACAAACTCGCTGAAATTCTCTTGGAAAAAGAGATTATCTATGCAGCCCATTTAGAGGAAATATTTGGCAAACGCCCGTGGGTTTCAAGAGCTGATGAATTATTGGAGCAATATCCGATAGTAGATAAAAATAACGAGTCACCCAGCAAAGGTCAAACATATGATAAAGATAAAGATAAAGAAGAATTTTTCATTCATGAAAAAGAAAAAGTCGGTAAAAAAGAGGAGAAAGATGTTCCACTTCCTGCCAGAGAAGAAAAAGCGGAGTGAAATATTTCACTAAAAGGGTTTGTAATGAAATAAGTTGATTGTTTGAAACGAAGCTATTTTACTCGTTAACGACTTGAAAATTCTGCGAATAGCGGGCTATTTAAATGAATTTTCAAGGAAGTTAAAGGACAAGAGAGCAAGTTTAAAGCGTCAAGTTATTTCAGCACAATCCCTAAAGCGGTGTACTAATTCCCTGCTCATTATATATCCTATAATACCATAGTTCATTAAGGACTATGGTTTTTTTGTGGAAAAAATTCCGCTGAAGAGTTTTTATAGAGCTATCGAACTTTATCTTAAGTTAGACTGTTATATACTTTACTAAACAAATACTAAAAGGCTGAATAATATGAAATTTGCACGTTTTATACTTATCGGATTATTCTCCGTGGGATTAATTTCTTGTACTTCGTCCCATTCTAAAAACAAAGAGTACAGTAATAACTCAAAAAACTCAAAAGATATGAAATTTGAAAAAGTAGCGTTGCCTTACGCAACCGATGCATTAGCACCAATTATTAGTAAAGAAACAACGGAATTGCATTATGGTAAGCATTATCAAGCTTATGTAGACAATCTGAATAAACTTGTTGTTGGAACTAAATTTGAAAATGCCGACTTAGAAACAATTGTGAAAGAAAGCGATGGCGCCATTTTTAATAATGCGGGTCAAGCATTGAACCACCAACTATACTTCACTTCGTTTAGCCCCGATGGTGGAGGTGAACCCAAAGGAAAATTAGCGGAAGCTATTAATTCTAAGTTTGAATCTTTTGATAAGTTTAAAGAAGAATTTAATGCGGCCGGTTTGAGTGTATTCGGATCAGGCTGGGTGTGGCTTGCCAAAGACGATAACGGAAATCTTTCTATTGAGAAAGAAAGTAACGCCGGAAATCCTCTGACCAAAGGGCTTACTCCAATTCTGGGTTTCGACGTTTGGGAACACGCTTATTACTTAGATTATCAAAATCGCCGCGCCGAACACTTAAAAGAAGTTTGGAAAATTATAGATTGGAAAACTGTTAGCGATCGCTATTAAGTTTTTAATTTATGAGACTATTGCTTTTATAGCATAAAAGTTAAATAAACAGTGCAAAGAGGTTGTCTAAAAATAGATTTTAGGCAGCCTTTTTTTGTCTTCTTTCGTGTTTTTGTTTATCAG
>Ga0265293_10008094_pt1 | contig 15765 bp, 14 predicted proteins | sample Munlanlewell138R_FD_192505 | JGI IMG/M metagenome (GOLD analysis project Ga0265293, IMG submission 192505) | Leachate microbial communities from a municipal landfill in Southern Ontario, Canada - Leachate well 138R | ecosystem: Engineered > Solid waste > Landfill > Unclassified | place: Canada...
ACGGACTCATCCAGGCGGCCAAAAGGAGAGCCCGTGGATATCGCACCACGAAGAACCTGATCAACATGGCTTACCTCATTGCCGGTAAACTCGATTTCAGGCTACCCACTTGAAACAGCGAGGAGCCATATAAAGCCATTGCCCATAGTGTGATCTTACCAGGATAGCATCATGAGCACATGTATCTACACAAGCACCACAGCCATCGCAAACATCGGAATCAATTTTATGTGCCATAGTTTAATCCTCCATTTTTGTTATTATTAAAAAGTTAATTGTACATTTTGCCCATTAATTGATGTGACCTTGATGTTTGTGTTTGAGTTCTTCCCGAGAAGATTGAATCCACGACCAACTTTTGCTTCCTGTTTTGATATGAAGTTTTTTGAGGCAAATGAAATATACCCCTCATCAAATAAAAACTTTAAAAAAGAATTTACACTGTTTTCTGCATTAATTTCATCTATATTGTAAAGGTCTGATACTAAGTTTACTATGCTTTTTGTTGGCATAGATCCACGACAAAGTTGTGCAACCAAGTAACCCATTCCATTTGTCTCTATATAGTCGCTGTCTCCTTCATTTTGATCATGTTTAAAAATTTTTGCCGTCTCTTGATGTTGAACAAATTGCAAATCATTGCGCTTGACGGGATATAGATGATCAGAGGTGCAAATAAAGCTATTATCTTTAGAAAAATTCTGATCCAAAGCTACAGCGTTAGCAGCAAGGGTGATAGATGCGGTTGCCAAGCCAGTGCAAATTAAAGTCTTTCCAAATTGTCTTCTGTTAATCGGGGCCATATTTCCTCCTGTTTGTGGAATGTTTAGCTGAACCATTCAGCTAATGCCTAGAGCTTTATCTTTAAGGAAGGGGGGGTAGAATATCTTAGCCAGGCCCCTTTCGGGCAAAAGCTTTTGATAATTCTTTAAGCTTCCTCCTGCTATGCCGGCGATAAAAAATTCTGAATATCTCTGCGAACTTCGCTATACTAGCCCTAGTAAGCTCAAAAAAATAAAGCCACCCGCCGTCATGGCGACGGCGTGGCGGCTTTTGCTTGTAACCCCTCGTCTGCGGATGTGAGTTTCTCATTCCCCCTGCCCCTTTTGCGAAGTCGCTCAAGAACCTCCTAAGATTACGTGACTTTAATTCAAGCTGTCAATGAAAAAGTGCCTCATGATTGTTTGCATAGAACTTTAAATTGAAATAGGTGGATACCAGGGGGACGCTGCGTGCCAATTTTTTCTAAATTTGCACTCCAACAACAAATGGATTCGCATCGATGCGCGGGGGAACAGCAGCGGGATCGAGGCCCAATTCGGCATTGAGAAAGAGCCAACTCGCCTTCGCCATGGACCCCGTAGCGGACGAATTCATCTATGAAATGATTTTTACGGCCCCGGTGCGCAATGTGGTCGAGACGCTGCAAAGGTACAGGACCAGAAGTGAATTGTGGCGCGGTTTGCCGCAATCGCTGTAATGGTCGGGGAAAGTTCTCTGCGGCGGGATGGTGGAGAAATGTGAGGAGGAGGAAAATTTCACTTTTCGCGCCAGTTTTCGACAGTAAGTCCGGGCACGCGGGTGAACTCGCTTTCGTTATCGATGACGAGGACCAGCCCGAGAGCCAGGGCATGGGCCGCTATCAGCATGTCGTTCGGGCCGATGGGCGTACCCTGAGCCTCTAGGAAAGACCGCAATTGCGCATAACGCCGGTCAGCGTCCCCATCGAGCGGCAGCACCTCAAGGTTGGCGAGCATCTGATCGACTTTGGACTGCACAGCACCGGGGATTGCTTCTTTTCGGCGCCAAAGCGCAGTTCGCTCGCAACGATTATGCTGGTGCAGACAGCCGTCTCGCCGACTTCGGAAATCCGGCGGGCCACCGGTCCGGCCGGATGCCTGATCAGATCGGACAGGATATTCGTGTCCAGCAGAAAACGGATTTCGGACATATAAGAGTTGATGCTTTCGCAAGAAAGTAAAATGGTGGATGGCTAAGGAAAAAGCGCCAAATGCAAGGCGCGCAATGGTCGAGCAATGAGGCGTACTTATGTACGTCGAAGCAGCGAGAGCATTTGCAGCAACGCCGCAGTTGGTGAGTTTTGCGACGCCATCAGAGTTCTATGTCATCGGGCGCCTGAAGTCCCTGATCGACATCGGGGAACTCTTCTTCGAGTGGCTCCCAGGTTGCCAGCAATCCCAGCAGGGAAGGTTTTATCACCGGCTCCACAATCAAACGATCCCCTACCTTGTAAATGACCGCTTCATTCCCCGGCAGTTCAAATTCGCGCGGGATGCGCAACGCCTGATTTTTCCCGTTTCTGAACAGACGGACATGACGTTCCGATTGCATATTTTCTCCTTAAGTTAAGCATATGCCTTGGCATAGGCTAGCACGGTTGGTCCTGTCTTGCAAACCCGGCGCTTGGCGAAATCATGGTCTTCATGACTTTCTATCTCGCAACCCTCAACAAATGAATGCGCGCCGTCGCGCGGGGGAACACGAACGGTTCGATGCCCTGTCGCACCACCCATTTTTTATGCTGGCATTAATGACGGAATCGGAAGCGCGGGAACTCGGATTGTACACGCGAATCAGCGAGATGGAACCGATGCTGGTGGAGAGTGGCGAGCTGGAAGATCTGGCCGCGCAGATCCTCGCCCGGTCGGCTGCTCTCGGCGCCCAACTGCCTGAGGTTACCCAAGCCTCCATGCGTGAACTGCTGCGCATTATCAACAGCTACTACAGCAATCTGATAGAAGGCAACGCCACGCATCCCATCGATATCGAACGCGCGGCGCCCGGGGTGGGGCTGGGGGCTGCTGGCGGCGGAGCGCGGCGTGCGGGTGCTTCTCTTGCAAACCCCGCGCATGGCGACATCGCAAGTCCGACCACGGTTATGACTTTCGCAGACATCATCCGATGCGGATCGTTTTGTAGAGAAAATTCTTGAACTTGAAATAAACCTTCCTCTCCTCCGGGTCGTCGCTGCGCCCGTTGCCGGCCCGCAGGACTTCAGCAATGGCGGGCATGTTGCCGGCCCCCTCCTTTTTCGCCAGCGTCACCACCGTGGCAACCACGTCCCGGGAAATGCGGTTTTCGGTAAAGGGCGCATGGACGCCGCTCCAGAAGTCGCTTTCTTCCCGGCGGATCGCCGCGAAGATCTCTTTCGCCGCTTCCTCGGTCAACTTCTCCGAAGCGCTCTCCGGCTCCCGCGGTTGCAATGTGCCGAGCACCTGGCGGATATCCTCGTCGCCGATCAATCGACGGCGGCGGAAAAACAGCGCCCGCAGCAGGATGCTGCGCAATTCCCGAACATTGCCGGTGTAATGGTGGGTGGAGAGCAGGTCCTGGGCCTCGCGGGTGAGAACCGGGACCTCGCCGTCGGTTTCTTCCGGCCGGCGGTAGACCCGCCACAGCTTCCCCAAAAAGTGGGTGGCCAGGTCGGGAATATCCTCGCGCCGATCGTTGAGGGACGGCACCCGCACCGTCAGTTCGGAAAGCCGATGATAGAGGTCCTCGCGGAACAGACCATCGCGGATGAGCTGCCGCAGATCCTTGTTGGTGGCGGCGATCAGCAACACCCGGGCATAGTGGGTCTGGTTCTCCCCGAGCCGGATGAAGCCGCCGTTGTCGAGAAAGCGCAGCAACTGCACCTGGGTTTTCGGATCGGCGTCGCCGATCTCGTCGAGAAAAACCACGCCGCCGTGCGCCTCCTCGAGGATTCCGCGACGGTCGGCATGGGCGCCGGTGTACGCCCCCCGTTTATGGCCGAAGAGCTCGGAATAGGTTAGATCGCCGCTGTAGGCGGCAATATTGCTTTTCTTCACCTGCAACTCGCCCCGAGGGTCGATCTTCTCCCGATACATCTCGTTGAGACGGGAGAAGATGTTGTTGAACAAAAATTCCTTGCCGCTGCCGGTGTCGCCGGTGATGAGGATCGAGGGCAGGCCCAGCGTCGCTTCCTGCACGTCGGTGCGACTCCAGAAGAGGATGCGGTTGAAGATGGGGGGCGTCACCCGCTGGATGAATTCGACCATGTCCTTCGCCTTGGCCGAATTGCCGATGATGTTCCCCAATTTGTAGGAGGAGATCGTCGGGTCCTTGTAGCCGACGTCGGAGCGCAGGCGATTGACTTCGGTGGTCAGCTTTTCGATGCGTTGCAGATCGATTATGGTGCGGGCGATCATCCGGCCGATGATCAGCAGAATGCGCCGGTGTTCGTCGGTGAAATGGAAGGGGCGCAGGCTGTCCAGGCAGATGACGGCGATCACCTCTTTTTCGCTGATCACCGGCACCGCAATTTCGCTCTTGATCGCCTCGGTGATTTCCCGGTAAAAACCGCCGCGTCGCTTTTCCTCGGCGGTGTCGGCGACGATGCCGGGCCGGCCGCTGTGGGCCACATAGCCGGTCAGGCTGCGTTCCTCCGGGGGCAGGGAGCTGCCGCCGACGCGGATCGGCGGGATGTTCTTTTTCAGCCACTCCTTGCTCTTGGCCCCCACCAGTCCCGCCTCGTCCTCGACCACCAACCACTTTTTCCCTTCCTCCTCGCGCACCAGGGCAATGCTGCCGGTGTCGGCGCCGATCAACTCGGTGGCTTTGGACAGGATGCGGCGGAGAAAGGTCTGCAGATTATCGAATTTTTCCTGCAGCAGATCGTTGATTTCGGCGAGGACCTGGATTTCCATGTGCTCGTCGCCGATTTCCTGAATCACCCGCTGCGCCATTTCGGCATGGGCATGCAACAGACCTTTTTCGAAATCGCTGAACTGATAGGCTTCGCGCGTATAGTAATTGACCAGACAGATCACCCGCCGGGTGCGCGGCTCGAAGCGCGGCACCACATACAGCGATTTCAACCCCAACTCGTCGGTGAGATAGCGCTTCTGCAAGGTCTCCGAGCAGAGATCGGGAAAATACTGGGGGGAAAGCAGGGTGTCGTCGGTGATCACGCCGGCGTTGCTGATGTAGCGGGACAGCAACGATTTGCCGGGACCGAGATCGATCAGCAGCTCGTCTTCATAGACGCGCTGATCGGCTTTATCCTTGGAATAGGAGGCGAGTATCTGCAGCCCTTCCTCCTCGACGCCCGAGGCCAGGGACGATGGGATGAGAACCGAGGCGAGGGAGAGTTTGTCGATGAGCCGCACCGCCGATTTGACCATGTAGAGCGCCGCTTCTTTCTTTTTCGCCTCATCGACCCGCCGCGCCAGCAGGATCTGCTGATGGTACTTGCGCGCCTGGTCGATGACCGGGATCACCTCGTCGATAAAACTCTTCAACTGCCGCCGCACCTCGACCGCCGGAATCTGGCCCTTGCGGCTGCTGTCGACGCAAAGCACCCCGACGGACAGCCCCTGGTGCAGCAACGGCAGGTGATAGCTGGCGGCGATGGAGAAGCGCTCGGCCAGCTCCCGCGCGAAGTGGCTGGGAAAAATGGCGACATCCTCCACCTGCTCCTCTTCCTGGTTCATAAAGACCCGGGAGACGAGAAAATCCGGCGTATTGATGGGAAAGGCGTGCTCGCGAATGGCGCTTGCCATCAGGCCGCTGGCGGCGGCGCAGGCGAGACTGCCGCTGGTCAGATCCTCCAGATAGATCCGGCAGCGATTGTGCCGGGTGATCAGGGTGACGCCTTCGACCACCACGTGCAGAATGTCTTCGAGATTTTCCTTGCCGTAACCGTGAATTTTTCCGGTCAGGGTATTGAGGCGCGGGGCGATATCCATGAAAAATCCTTGCATTGAGTAGTAGAGTTACTCAGACAATATAATTTCACCCGGCATGCTATGTAAAGCAGGGAAATTTGCCCTGCCGAAAACAGGCCATCCGTCTTGCGCCGGGCAAACCGGTTGCGTATGATGGGACAATTTTGCGGACGAGGTCAAAATGGACACCTTCACCCTGCCCTTCGGCGGCACGACTTTCTCCTGCCGGCTCCCCGGCGCCCGCCTGCTGACCGCCACCGTTCCCGCCGCACCGGCGACGCCGACCGAACTGGTGCGCGAGGCCCTCGACCATCCCGCCGGCTCTCCCCGGCTGGAAAAGATCGTGCAGCCGGGCGAAAAGGTAGTCATCGTCACCTCCGACATCACCCGCTACACCGGCAGTGAGCATTATCTGCCGGTGCTGGTGGAACGCCTGAACGCCCTCGGCGTGCCGGACGGCGACATCGAGATCGTCATCGCCCTCGGCATCCACCGCGCGCAGACCGAGACGGAGCACCGCAAAATTCTCGGACCGCTGTTCGGCCGCATCGCCGTCCACGACCACGACTGCGACAACCCGGGGCAACTGGTCACCCTCGGCATCACCGCCGGCGGCGTCCCCGTTGCGGTGAACCGCCGGGTCGCCGAAGCCGACCGGGTGATCGTCACCGGCACCATAGGCTTCCACTACTTCGCCGGTTTCGGCGGCGGCCGCAAGGGTCTGGTTCCCGGCGTGGCGGCGCGCGAAACCTGCATGGCCAGCCACTTTTCCGTTCTCAACCCGCCCGAGGTCGGCGGCAAGCATCCGCTGGCGGCAACCGGCGTCCTCGACGGCAACCCGGTGCATGCGGCGATGCTGGAAGCGGCGCGGATGATCGAGCCGGATTTCCTGCTCAATACCGTCCTCTCGCCGCACAAGGAGATACTCGCGGTTTTTTGCGGCGATCTGGAAGTGGCGCACCTGGCCGGCTGCGAGATGGTGCGGCGGCTCTACAGCGTGCAACTGGAGGAGGCCGCCGACCTGGCGGTGGTCTCCTGCGGCGGCCAGCCCAAGGACATCAATTTCATCCAGGCGCACAAGGCTCTCGACTATGGGGTCGGCGTCCTGCGCGCCGGCGGCGCCATCATCCTGCTCGCCGCCTGTCCGGACGGCTTCGGCAACAAGACCTTCTACTCCTGGTTTCGCCACCGCGACCTGAAGGAATTCGAGACGGCGCTGCGCGCCCACTACGAAATAAACGGCCAGACCGCCTATTCCACCCGCCTGAAAACCGAACGCTACCGGGTTATTCTGGTCAGCGAATTCGGCGAGGAGGAGACAAAAGGGATGGGGATGGAGAAAGCGGCGGATCTCGATGCGGCGCTGCAGCTGGCTTTGGCGAAACTGCCGCCCAAGCCGAAGATCGTCGTCATTCCCGATGGCGGCACGGTGCTGCCTTTGAAGCCGGAGAAGGCCTAAGAGCGCGTGATCCGTGATCGGAGATTACGGATCACGCTTTACGGAGGTTCCCACCCATGCTCGAACCACGCATCATCAAGGCCCTGCAGGAGATCGTCGGCAAGGAGAACATCACCGCCGAAAAAGCCGATCTGCTCTGCTATTCCTACGACGCCACGCAGCAGAAATTCATGCCGGACGTCGTTCTGTTTCCCGCCGATGCGCAGCAGATCGGCCGCATTCTCAAACTGGCCAACGGCGAAGGAATCCCGGTCTTTCCCCGCGGCGCGGGCAGCGGTTTTTCTGGCGGCAGCCTGCCGGTCGGCGGCGGCATCGTCGTCGTCACCTCGCGCCTCGACAAGATCCTGCGCATCGACACCGAAAACCTGGTGGCCGAGGTCGAACCGGGCGTGGTCACCGAACAGTTCCAGATCGCGGTGGAAAAGCTCGGTCTCTTCTATCCGCCCGACCCGGCCTCGCTGAAGTTCTCCACCTTGGGCGGCAACGTCGCCGAATGCGCCGGCGGACCGCGCTGCGTCAAATACGGCGTGACCAAGGACTACATCCTCGGTCTGGAGATCGTCACGCCGCAGGGGGACGTCATCCGCACCGGCGGCGAGACCATGAAGGGAGTGGTCGGCTATGACCTGACCAAGCTGATGTGCGGCTCGGAAGGGACCCTGGGGGTCATCACCAAAATCGTCATCAAACTGCTGCCGCTGCCCGAAGCGAAAAAGACGATGCTGATCATCTTCGACTCCATCGACGGAGCGGCCAAGGGAGTCTCGGCCATTATCGGCGGCAAGATCATTCCCACCACCCTGGAATTCATGGACGCCGCCACCCTCGACTGCGTGCGCAAAGCGACGAGCCTGGAACTGCCGGAAGCGGCGCGGGCGGTGCTTATTGTCGAGGTGGACGGCGACAAGGACCTGATCGAACGCCAGGCGCGGAAGATTCTGGAGATCGTCGCCGACCTCGGCGTGGTGGAGACGCGGGTGGCGCAGACCGCCGCCGAAAGCGACGAAATCTGGAAGGTGCGCCGCAGCGTCTCGGCCAGCCTGCGCAAGGTCAATCCCGACAAGTTCAACGAGGACATCTGCGTGCCGCGGTCGAAGGTTCCCGACATGATCCGCAAGGTCGAGGAGATCGCCAACCGCCACGCCATCCCCATCGTCAATTTCGGCCATGCCGGCGACGGCAACATCCATGTCAACGTGATGATCGACCGCAAGGTGGAAGGCGAGATGGCGAAGGCGGAAAAAGCCATCGAAGAGGTTTTCGCCGCCGCCCTCGCCCTGGGGGGAACGATGAGCGGCGAGCACGGCGTCGGCATCACCAAGGCGCCCTATATTCCCATGGAGCTCGACCCGATGGCGGTGGCTTACATGACGACGATCAAGCGCGCCCTCGATCCGAAAAACATCCTCAACCCCGGCAAGATCTTTCTGCAGGGAGAGGGCGGCTGAAAACAGCCGTTTCCCAAGGAGACACCATGCTGCTGGATCTGCTGCAAAAGCGGCGTAGCGTCCGGAAATACGCAAGACGCGCCGTCGAGCCGGAAAAAGTGGATATTCTGCTGGAGGCGCTGCTGCGCGCCCCGTCCTCGCGCGGGCGCCGCCCCTGGGAATTCATCGTCGTCGACGAGCCGGAGCTGCTGAAGAAGCTGGGGACAGCCAAGGCGCACGGCGCGGCCTTTATCGCCGACGCGCCCCTGGCGGTGGTCGTCGCCGGCGACCCCGAACGCTGCGACGTCTGGATCGAGGATTGCGCCATCGCCGCCATCCTGCTGCAGATGGCCGCCGAATCGATCGGCCTCGGCAGTTGCTGGGTGCAGATTCGCCGGCGCCAGCGCCCGGACGGGGGCTCTGCCGAGGACTATCTCAAATCCCTCCTGCACCTGCCGGCCGGACAGCGCGTTCTGTCTATCGTCGGCATCGGCCATCCGGCCGACCCGTTGCCGGGCCATGCCCGCGAATCCCTGCCGTGGGGCAAAATCCACCGCAACCGTTTCGCCGCGCCGAAGTGAAGTCAACAAACCTTCATCGTCCCACGATCGGCGCGCCGTTGCCGGTCTTCATCGCGTTGTCATGAACCGCCCCGCACCAGGCAGCGTCATCCTCTACGATGCCCAGCGTGGCGGCTGGCTGCGTTTTTCCCGTCCGCAGCGCACCCTCGTCGCCCGGCGTCCGGAAGAGGTAAAAACGGTTCTCGACCAGGTCGAAGCAGCCACCGCCGCCGGTCGGCACGCCGCCGGATTCGTCGCCTATGAGGCGGCCCCGGCCTTCGACCCGGCGCTGGAAGTCTGTGCGCACGATGATTTCCCCCTCGCCTGGTTCGGCATTTTCGAGCCGCCGCAACCCATTGCACTGCCTCCTCCGCCGGCCAGTTTCGCGCGCCCGCGCTGGCAGCCGGCCCTCGCGGCGTCGACCTTCGCCCGCCAGATCGCCGCGATCAAAGCGCATATCCGCCGGGGGGAAACGTATCAGGCCAATTTCACCTTTCCCCTGTTCTGCGACGACGCCGTCGCCCCCTGGCCCTTCTTCCTCGATTTGGTCCATGGCCAGCGGGCCGGACACGCCGCTTACCTGGACACCGGCCGCTTCATCATCTGCTCGGCCTCGCCGGAGCTGTTTTTTTCCCGGGAGAAAGAACGCCTTCTCTGCCGGCCGATGAAGGGGACGGCGCCGCGCGGTCGCACCGTGGCCGAGGACCGGGGACGGGGCAGCGCCCTGCGCCACTCGGCGAAGAACCGGGCGGAAAACGTGATGATCCTCGACATGGTGCGCAACGATCTGGGCCGGCTGGGGCCGGTCGAGGTCGGCGACCTGTTCGCCATCGAGAAATATCCGACGGTCTGGCAGATGACCTCCGCCGCCACGACGCGCAGCGCCGCGTCCCTCGCCGAGATCTTCACCGCCCTCTTCCCCTGCGCCTCCATCACCGGCGCGCCGAAGGTGCGCACGATGCAGATCATCCGCGCCCTGGAACAGGAGCCGCGGCGCATCTACACCGGCGCCATCGGCCGCGTCGGGCCGCAGGGTCTCGCCTGCTTCGGGGTCGCCATTCGCACCGCGCTCTTCGATCGGGATCTGGAACGCGGCGAATACCGGGTGGGCGCCGGCATCACCTGGGGTTCGCAGCCGGCCGCCGAATACCGCGAATGCCTGACCAAGGCACGCATCCTCGAGCGCGGCATCCCCGACTTTTTCCTGCTCGAAACCCTTCTCTGGACGCCGGCGAAGGGCTACGCCCTGCTCGCCGAACACCTGCGCCGCCTGGCCGGGTCGGCCGGCTATTTCGATTACCCCTGCAACGCCGCCGAGGTCCGCGCCGTTCTGCGGCAGACCGCCGCGTCCCTGCCCGCCGTCCCGCACAAGGTTCGCCTCCTGCTCGCCGCCGATGGTCAACTGCAATGCGCGGCGGCCCCCATCACCATTGATGCCGCGCCGCCAACCCTGCGCCTCGGGGTGGCGGCGACCCCGGTCGATTCGGCCGACCCCCTCCTTTTTCACAAGACCACCCATCGCGCCCCATACGAGCGCGCGCGGCGGCAATGCCCCGAGGCCGACGAGGTGCTGCTGTGGAACGAACGGGGGGAGATCACCGAGGCCTGCCATTACAATGTGGTCGTGCAATTGGGCGGCATCCAGATCACTCCACCCGTCGCATGTGGCTTGCTCGGCGGAACTCTGCGGGCTCAATTGCTGAAGGAAGGGACGGTCCGGGAGGAAATCGTGCGCCTGGAGGATCTGCGGCGGGCTGAGGGCATCTGGCTTGTCAATTCGGTGCGCGGATGGCGGCTCGGTCAGCTGGACACCGCACCGCATAGTTCAAACACGCAAAATCCGGATCAGCCGTCCGCCAGCCCGGTCGCCGGTTTCTGACCGACGACAACGATTTTGTCCTTCGGGCGAAGCAACGAGGGGGAGAGGTCGGCGGGATAGGCGCTGCCGGCAAAGAGCGTGCGGAAGCCGTTCTGTTCGAGCAGCGCGGTCAGTTGTCCGGGGGTGAAGATCTGCTTGTGGCCGAAGGGGATGGGAGCGTAGAAATTGCGCAGGAAAAGGGAAATCCTCCCGCCGGTCAGTCGATGGACAAACTGGCTCAAGCGGTACGACGGCACCTCGCGGGAGTGGGTTTCCACAAACAGCAGCCCGCCCGGCTTCAGCAGCCGCCAGGCGGCGCGGACGGTCGCCAGCGGATCGTTGACGTGCTCGATCACCTCCCACAGGGTGAGGGCGTCGAACGCGCCCAATCCCTCCCGACCGCCGGCGGCGTCGACCGGCGCGCCGTGCAGCTGAAGGCCGAATTTTTCTGCCGCGAACCGCCGCCGGACGCGGCTCGGTTCGATCCCCTCCCCCGCCGCTCCCGCCTCTTTCAGGCGCCGCAGAAACTGCCCGACCCCGGCGCCCACATCCAGGATGCGTGCGCCCGGCAACTCCAGGTACCGCTGCAGCAGATCGATCCGCCAATCAAGGAGCGCCGCCGCCGCGGGGAGCCGCTCCTCGATGTACCGGCGCTCCGCGTCCTGGAGTGCGGCTCCCGGCTTAGCGGCCGCTTCAAGATCGTCCAGATAGTCGATGAAGTGCAGATCGCAGCGGGCGCAGACGCGGACGACGGTGTCCAGCAGGTCGTAGCGGGGGGCGGCCGTTGCGCCGCACAATTTACAGCGATTGGAATTGTTCATCGCAGGATTATGCAGTGATAGGTTGCCAAGGGCAAGATGGTGGCATTCGGGGGAGGGAATGCAAGCCCCGAATGCCTACCCGAGGACTTCCGGGTTGCGTATAATCCCGGTCAGCGAGATTATACGGTTTCTGAAATCTCGGTATTCTTCATCGTCTCCATTCGCCATAAGACGTGAGAGACCATAAAAGCGGTTTGTGGACGGCGATTCCCGCTGGGCCATGGCGATGTCGATCCGATCGACGTTCACGACGGTCCAGCATTCGTGGTATCCGACGCTGCGCGCCTTCTGGTGGCTCTTCTCCGCTTCTCCTATCCGGTTGTGAATGTTGGAAAAATCTGTCCCGGCTTTAATCTCGATTGCGATGATATTCCGCAGCGAATCCACATCCATCTGCTCCCGAATGATGATATCCGGATCGGACGCAAACTCGATGAGCACCTTGCGGCCGGCAGCGTTAAGAATTTCGATCTCTTTGGCGGTTGAGGAAACGGACGCATGGCGGACGATGTCATGGATGATTTCGAAGACCTTGACAGTGCCGGCAATGCCAATCTTATTGTTGGCGCCACCTTTCAGCTGCGGTCCAACCGTAAGCAAGGTCAAATCGTCGAGGAACTCGCGCGAGATCCGATCCGGGCCGATTCCGGCAATCAGGAAGGCCAACGGCTGAATCAGCGCCGCGCAAAGTTCCGGCAGCAACGCCTCATTCCCGCGGGAAAGAATCCCCTTGTCTTCCATCCCCTTGAAGCGGGAAACACCAGTTTCCGTAGCGTAAAAGCCCTTCTGACTGAAACCAAGCAGAAGACGATAATAACCAAGGAGTCGCGGATTTGCCTGCAAAAGGCAAGGCACGGGGAATACAAGTTCCCCTCGCATTCCCTGCCGCGCCAGCGATTTGAGGCTCTGCTTCGGCACAATTGCATTCAACTCGTGATCGACGCGAGCGATATCAAGATGTTCAATGGTCTCCAGCAGGGCATCCTGAAGAAAGAGGCTGCGGATCTGGGCCAGGGCAAAAGAGAAATCGATCTGCTGCTGAGGGGCCGGGATACGCATTTTCATCTTCATCAGACAACCAGCCTGAGAACCCGGTCTTCGCCAGTGCACAGACGTTCGGATGCCAATGAGATGTATTCCGGATTCAGTTCGATGCCGACATATTTACGGCCATGGTCGTGGCTAACGACACCGACCGTTCCCGAGCCAAAAAACGGATCAAGGACATAATCACCAGGTCGGCTCGACGCAAGGATGCAGGGCTCGACCAGTTTGGGGGGGAAGGTCGCGAAATGTGCGCCGCTGAAGGGCAATGTGTTTATATTCCAGACGGAGCGGCGGTTGCGCCCGTTTTCTTCGAGAACAGCCGTCCGGTCGTAGTAATATTTTTCCGATTTGGAAAAAAGGAAGAGAAATTCGTGAGCGCGCGTGGGACGATCCTTGACGCTTTCCGGCATGGCGTTCGGTTTGTTCCAGACGATATCGCTGCGGAGGAACCAGCCATCGTTTTGTAGCGCAAATGCCAGCCGCCAGGGGACGCCGATCAGATCCTTGGGCTTGAGACCTTCGGGTGTCTCGGGGCGCACGCTCATGGCCCTTGCGCGATTCTTCTTGTCCGGCGCCCTATACCCCCGATTGCCGCTGGTATAACTGTCGCCGATATTCAGCCACAAAGTGCCATCGTCGCGAAGCACCCTCTTGATCTCGGAGAAGATCGCGACGAGATGATTAAGAAACTGGTCGAGGGTGGGTTCAAGGCCTATCTGCCCTTCAATCTCGTAATCGCGCAAACCCCAGTAGGGGGGAGAGGTCACAACGGCCTGGACTGATTGCGACGGCAGGCGGCCGAGAGCGTAATAGGCATCCCCCTCGATGATCATTGAGCCATCAAGTTTGAACCATGGCGGGCGAACGAACTTCGTCTGTTTCATTTGAATTCCCCTGAAAATGTTTTTCGTTCGCCTGTTTAAACACCCGGCCCGTGACAGAATATGTCAATTATCGGATATGGAACGGATTCGTTTTTTTTATCGCAAAATGCTTCCGGAGATAATAACCACTTCATCCTTGCCTCGTCTACTTAATTAAGGGTGCCAAGTTGGATGCTCGATCAGGTGAACCCGGATTCAGCTTTGACGCGTGGACGTTATAAAGAGGGAGAAGGGCCGGAGGGGGGGTATACGGTGTTGCGGCTGCGGATATTACTCCGATGTACGGTCCAGACGCCGCTATGCGCCATGCCTGGCGCGCAAACGAAAAGGGATCCACATCTCTGCGAATCCCTTTGTTTTTTTGGTTGCGGGGGCAGGATTCGAACCTGCGACCTTCGGGTTATGAGCGAAAATTCCTCACCTTCCCTTTTCCCCATGAAATCAGAAACTTGCGAGAATTCCTGATTTTCTCTCCGTGCGAGAGGGCTACCTTATAGCCCATGGGATTCATGTTGTCAAGCGGAAAGGGTACAGGGCAGGGTACACGTTTTCCGCCGCATACATTAGACACGGGCAATCTAATCTTTCAGGTCCGGCATACTAACAGGGTGCTTTTCTCTCCAATCCAATATTCGCGCAACATTTCTATCAATACATTCGCCATGCTCTGCAGATGATTTATACCCTGAACAATTTTCACTTAAATTTTTCTCAGCCTCTATTCTTCTTTTGGTTATTTTTTGCTCGCATAGGAAATTTTCTCCCGGAGATAGTCCTTTGCAAGATTCCAAAGAATAACTAAGGTCATATGTAGAAGAACTTGAAGATCCCTGAGAATTAACAAGTAGCTTATACCCTTCGTTGTTATTACTGCTAATATTTAATCTTTTCCTATAATTTTCCGGTGATTCGAGAATATTTTTTGACCATATATTAATACGTTTTTCTCTTGCAATCTTCTCAATTTTATTCGCAACATCATACTCTTTTCCTCCCTTAGACCATGCTAGTCCATTTTCGAGAAGATCATAAGAAATACTCTTACCATTTAAAAACAAGTTTACTTCTTTTTTAAATTTATTCATCTCTGCATATAAATCTATTCCAACATATGAAGAAACTTTTTCGGCTGCCTCTACACCAAATTCCTGTGATATTTCAGGACAATCTATACCATATAAATCCATAGTAATACTTGTCTTGTTACATTTAAGTTCTATAGTGTCTCCGTCATATACCTCTACAATTTGGCATATTTCAGAAAAACAATTGAATGGGAAAAATAAGATTATAAATATAAATACCGATACTGCAGTTCTCATTTCATTCTCCTTCAACATATAACAAGAGATTGTCTGACCCTAAGCAAGATAAGAACTCACGGTTAATTCAGGTTCTCTAAAAGGGGATGCAATCCGGGCCCTCCTTCCTTGGGCAATTCTATTAATACAGCAAACCTTTATTAAATGGAATAGCAAAAGCGCCAGGCCCAGCCGCCGCGCAGGCGGGCGGGCTGGGGCGCTGGCGTATTTTTCCGCTTGACACTTTATACGGCAGTATATATCCTGCCTCGAAATATACCCGAGTATAAGGAGGCCCCATGTCCGACTCCGAAAAAACCGTCTCTGTGAAGCTCAACGAAAGATGGATTGAACGGCTGGATCGACTGGCAAAAAAAGGGGGGCTCTCTCGGCATCAACTGATGCGCAATTTGATCGAGGTCGGGATGGACGCTATCAGCATTGGCAAGGCGGTCGGGCTGTTTCAGCTCGGTTTGATGATTCGCGATATGTTCGATGTGCAAATGAAACCGGAACCGGGCGAAGAAAAGCCTTTGCCGCTTAAACTCGATGAAAAGTTCCTGGCAAAGATCGATGACGTGGCCCGCAGAGGCGACCTTACCCGGCATCAACTCATGCGCAATCTGATTCATGTCGGCGTCGAAGAGGTGGAAGCTGCCGCCAGGATCGGCTTATTCCAGGCAAGCGTGTGGGTGCGCGA
>Ga0265293_10008095_pt1 | contig 15765 bp, 14 predicted proteins | sample Munlanlewell138R_FD_192505 | JGI IMG/M metagenome (GOLD analysis project Ga0265293, IMG submission 192505) | Leachate microbial communities from a municipal landfill in Southern Ontario, Canada - Leachate well 138R | ecosystem: Engineered > Solid waste > Landfill > Unclassified | place: Canada...
TGCAAGTCCTTTATAGTCCAAATCCACAGGATTTTGTGTACTTAAAATCATTCCTATACCAAAAGCTCTTGCTTGCTTGAGAAGCAATAGCATCGGCTCTTTGCTTGGCGGGTTTTTGCTTGGCGGAAAAAATCCGAAAATCTCATCCATATAAAAAATAGTCTTCAATATTTCCGTACCGCTCTGTAAGCGCATCCAAGCCGTATAACGGTTTAGAAGCAAGGAAACAAAAAACATCCGCTCACTATCATTGAGATGCGATATGTTAAATATAGCTATTTTGGCTTTGCCATTTTCATCATATAAGAGCTTTTGTATATCAAGAACTTCGCCTTGCATCCAAGCCTGGAAATGTGGGGATGCTATAAGGGCATTAAATTTTGATGCAAAAGCAAACCTGGCATCAGCCGAATAATAATCATCTAGCCTAAGCACTCCTATTTTGTCAAAAGATGGATTTATAATGCTATTTATCAGTGTTTCTATGCCTATGTTTTGATTGTCCATCCAAGCATCGGATACGATCTGTGAAAGCAGAATGTATTCTTTGGAGTTAACGGGGTCTGCTTCTATGCCAAGCAATGCCAAAAGACTAAAAACAGTTGTTTTTAGATACATGGAAAACAAGTCACTGTCTTCTAATATCTCTACAGGCGGAACATCAAGAGAACTCATCACATTTACAGAAATCCCCGCAGAACTGCCCGGAGTATATATCGTCTTGGCTACTGCTTGAAATCTAGCTGCCCTTTCTTTCTCCTGGCCAAAACTCTCTATGCCCTCCTTCCAAGACGCCGCGATCTCTTTCGCATAATCTAGCGGATCTTTCTGTTTAGAGACGGCTTCATCGGTAACCCATGAAACAAATGAAGCAGGATCAAATTCACTATCAATCAGGCATAAATTTCCCATATCACCTTTTGGGTCTACTATTATAGAGGGTATATTGTCTAAACTTGCTTCTTCTACAAGCCCTACTCCTAAACCGGTCTTTCCAGAGCCTGTCATACCTATAATAGCAGCATGAGTAGTAAAAGCTTTGTTCTTTATCAAGGTAAGTACGTCTGTAGGCTTCATTGTATTTCTATCTAAGTCTTTGCCTAAGTAGAACAGATCAAGCTTTTCGTAGATGGATGACGACATGGATGCTCCTTGAAATAATAAAATTACAAATAATTGTAGCCAAAATCTACACAAAAATTGTAACTCCTAAAACTAACCCCAAAGGTGGTACAATATCATTATTAAATAATTGAGATACATATGAAGCACAAATCAAAAAAGAAAAAAACCATATCTATTGCTATGCTAAAAAGACAATATGCCACAAAACTAACAAAATTTAAAGCCTTTTTGATAGATAATTTTATGTTGCTTATGCCTATTATGTATGTAGTTTTTTATCTCATAATGGGTGGTCGAAGCGGTTTTGCCGAACATAAAATATATGGATGGATAGCTATATTTTTACCGCTTATTTTGCTGCAAGCTATATTTTTTTATAGAGGGGGGCAAACTCCCGGATATAAGGCTTATAATATTAAATTGATAGACGAGGCTACAGGAGAGAAACCAAGTTTTGGCATCATCCTATTTCGTAATTTTTGTGCATTGTTATCATTTTTTACTATATTTGGGTGGATGATGATGTTTTTTAGAAAAGATCATAAGACACTTCATGATCTGCTGAGCAACACAGCAGCTGTAGAGATATGAAAACAAACTCTGTCCTTGCTCTTTGGCTTTTGAGGGGATATTACTTTTTTTATTTTGCCATGGTCGGTGTTTATATCGTATTTATGCCAAAGATCTTAACAGATCTTGGTTACACACCATCACAAGTAGGCATCATATTTGCTTCTGCTCCTATGATGAGATTTTTGCTCCCATTTGTTTTTCGCTATTATTTAGCCATAACCAATCGCATATTTCTAGCTTCTTTGCTGCTAAGCGTAATTGCGGTGCTTCTTTTTTGGGGAACTATTGACAATTTTTGGAGCTTTCTTGTTTGCAATCTTCTATTTGGGGCCGCCATGGGTATATCGTTGCCTTATGTAGAAACCATATCCCTTAAGCTATTATCAAAAATACAATACGGGAAAACAAGACTATGGGGATCTATTGGTTTTATGGCGATTGTACTATGGCTTGGCAAAGTATTAGAAAGTCCCAATGAAGGCCTGGCATATCTGGCAGCCACTGCTTTTTTGACATTTATATTTGGTGCGAGCATAGGCACAAAAGATGCCAAGGCTGATACGGACATCAAAGAAGATATACACTCCTTTTCATTAAGAATACATGCTCCGTTTTGGATTTCTATTTTTCTTATGCAAGTCAGTTTCGGGGGTTTTTATAATTTCTTTACTATATATGAAACTTCACATGGCATTTCACTAGAAGTTACAAGCTGGATGTGGAGCTTTGGTGTAATTTGCGAAATTGCAATGCTCTATTTTCAAGGACCCCTGCTGCACAGAAATTTGCTTTCTATTGTCAAATTTGCCACTTTGGTTACTGCTTTTCGTTGGCTAATATTATATCTTTTTCCTAGTTCGACTGTATTGATATTTACCTCACAGTCTTTGCATGCTTTTAGTTTTGCTCTATATCATACCGCTGCAATCAGCTATGTTTTTACACTTTATTCCCAAAAAAAACTGGCTCAACAGTTTTTTTTGGGCATCGCATTTGGACTTGGGGCCTCGGTGGGTGCTCTAATCGCCGGTAGATTTTATGGCGATATGCTCTTTGCTATAGAAGCAGTTATAGCATTTGCGGCATTTGCTGTTTTATTTATCCCGTCAGCCAAAGGAACCAGATGAAATCATTTAACACAGCTGTCATATTTGCCGGGGGCAAAAGCAGCCGCATGGGCAGTGATAAAGCATTGCTGCCTTTTGGAGAGTATAACTCTTTGGGTCAATACCAATATGAAAAACTTCAAAATATATTTAATACTGTTTACATATCTGCCAAAGATGATAAATTTGATTTTTCACCGCAACTTATAGAAGATAAGTACAAACAAAGCTCCCCGCTTGTAGGACTGATTTCAATATTTGAAACGATCGATGAAAATGAAGTTTTTATACTCAGCGTAGATGCTCCAATGATAGGAAAAGAAATCATTGCACAACTACACGAAACGGCATCATCCTATCATGATGCCGATGCTATAATAGCACAGAGCCCGCAAGGAATTGAGCCGTTATGCGGCATATATCGTCGCTCTATAATCCCGCTTGCCAATGAGTTTCTTGAGCTAGATAATCATAAACTTGTAGCGCTTTTAGATAAAAGTAAAAGCGTATATCATCTGTTTGATTCCGATGGGCCGTTTTTAAACCTAAATCATCCAAGTGAATATGAACAGGCAAAAGAACTACTCAGCAGCAAGAGACTCTTTTGATTCTATTTTGTTTACTATTTGTATAGTCTCGAGCACGGAATCCGGATTTAAGCTCATAGAATCTATCTCCATTTTGACCAAAGCTTCCGCCATCTCGGGATAGTCCGATGGACCCTGCCCGCATATACCGCTATGGCGATGATTTCGTTTGGCGCCCTGCACTGCCATCTCTATCATCTTCATGACTCCGGGATCTTGCTCATCATAATCAAAAGCGACTGCTTCACTATCACGATCCACTCCAAGTATGAGCTGAGTTAAGTCATTGCTTCCTATGCTAAAACCATCAAAAAATTCACTAAATGAATCTATCTCTATGACATTGTTTGGTATTTCGCACATGACATAGATTTGCAAACCATTCTCTCCTCTTTTAAGTCCATATGTCTCCATGGCATCTATAACCCTTTTGGCTTCTTTAACGCGTCTGCAAAACGGTATCATCAATATAATATTATCAAATCCCATCTTTTCTCTTGCGCGTTTCATGGCCTTACACTCCCATGCAAACCCCTCTTTATAGTTTGGATGTGTGTATCGTGAAGCTCCTCTAAAACCCAACATAGGGTTTGCCTCTTTAGGCTCAAAAAAGTTTCCGCCTAAAAGCGCGGCATACTCATTTGTCTTGAAATCACTCATGCGTACCACACATGGTTTGGGATAAACCGCAGAGGCGATACTTGCTATGCCTTCAGAAAGCGTTTTAATAAAAAAATCTTCATTATCTGCAAATGCAAAAGATAGTGCAGCTATCTCTTTTTGGGCTTGTTTATCTGTTTTTTCGGGATGAATGAGCGCCATAGGATGTGCTTTAATGGACGTACTGATCACAAATTCCATGCGTGCAAGCCCTATTCCGTCCACAGGAAGCGAAGCAAGTGAAAAAGCAAGATCCGGATTGCCAAGGTTCATCATTATTTTTGTTTTGGTTTTAGGAATTGCTCCTAAGTCAATATGCTTAATTTCATATTGTAAAATACCTTCATAAACAATGCCGACTTCTCCCCTAGAACAGCTAACTGTTACCTCCTGCCCGTCATACAATACTTCGGTGGCATTTTTAGCTCCTACAATTGCCGGTATACCAAGCTCTCTAGAGATAATCGCAGCATGGCATGTTCTTCCTCCGCTATCAGTAACGATCGCTGAAGCTATTTTCATTACAGGTTCCCAATCAGGGCTAGTAGTGGTTGCAACCAAAATATTGCCTGCTTCAAATTCGCCTATATTGTTTATATCTACAATCTTTTGCACTTTTCCGGTGCCGATCTTGCTGCCTACTGCATGCCCCTTGGCAATTATTCTTGATTTTTCTTTTAGCATATATATTTCAAAAGCAGTTTCGCTTTTTCTAGATTCAACCGTCTCGGGACGCGCTTGCACTATATAAAGATATCCGTCTATACCATCCTTTGCCCACTCTATATCCATAGGCTTATTGTGTTCTGCTTTTTTTGAATAGTGTTCTTCTATGCCAATAGCATATTGTGCAAGTTCTATGGCTTCATCATCCGAGATACAAAACCGTTTTTGGTCTTTCAAGGGGGTATCGACAACCCTTGTATATTCTTTTGCGACTTTGGCTTGACTATTATTTTCAGAAAAGACCATCTGTATAGCCTTTTGTCCCAACTTCCGCTTAAGTACAGAGCGATACCCTTTTTTAAACGTGGGTTTGTGTACATAAAAACTATCCGGATCCACACTTCCTTGCACTATAGTCTCGCCCATGCCGTAAGATGCATTGATAAAGACTACATCTTTAAACCCGCTTTCCGTATCTATAGAAAACATAACTCCGCTTGTGCCTATGTCACTTCTGACCATTTTCATTACTATCACACTCAAATAGACTTTCATCGTATCAAATCCATAATCATGTTTGTAATGAATAGAACGGTCGGTAAAATTGGAAGCAAGACAATGCTTATAAGCATCCAGTAATGCTTCGAGCGAACCGATATTCAAATAGGTTTCATTCTGTCCTGCAAAAGAAGCTTCCGGCGAATCCTCGGCCGTAGCTGAACTTCTTACAGCAAGGGTCACATCCTTGCCATATTCATTTTTGAGCTGATTGTATCCTTGGGTGATCTCTTTTACAAGCTCATCGGGGAGCACGCAATCAGTTATAATTTTCCTGCATTTTTTGCTACGCATCTGCAATTGCCGAACATCATTTACATCAAGTTTGTCAAGTTGCTCTTGAAGCTTTTCCCACGCATCATTGCTATCAAGTATCATCTTGTAAGCATTAGAAGTAACGGCAAAACCATTTGGTATGCGTATCCCTTTTTTGGTGAGTTTTTGGTACATTTCTCCCAAAGAAGCTCCCTTGCCGCCAACAAGATCTACATCTTCAAGCCCTAGCTCTTTAAACCATTTGACATATTGCATGATCATTTCTCCATTACACTCATCTGCCTAATTTTATCATGATTAATGTATTTGTTAATATAAAAGGAATAAAATAAAATTAATATTAGTAATAAAAGGATCGATATGGCTATATTGCAATCATTTGGTGCGGCAGAAACTGTAACCGGATCTTGTCATCTACTCAAATTACAAAACGGGATCAAAATTTTGGTTGATTGCGGATTGTTTCAAGGATATGCAGAAGATCGCAATCATGAACCTTTTGGTTTTGAGCCTGAAGATATCGACTTTCTTTTGATAACGCATGGCCACTTAGATCACGTTGGACGCATTCCAAAGCTGGTCAAAGAAGGTTTCAAAGGCACCATTGTCACACACAGTTCCACGATGGATCTAGCCGAAATAGTAATGCTAGATAGTGCAAAACTAATGAAAGAAAGTTACCTCATTAGCTTCAAAAAAGCCCAAAGGCGAGGCGAGGAAAAAGAAGTCACAAAACCACTATACACCGAGAGTGACGTAAAGTCCGTTTTTAATCTGCCAACGATCTTTACATCATACGATGAAAAAATAGATCTCGGTAACGGCATATCAGTCAATTTCAAAAATGCAGGACATATTCTTGATTCGGCAATCATAGAACTCTTTTTTGAAGAAAGCGGTACGGTAAAAAAGGTTGTATTTAGCGGTGACCTTGGAAATGACGATGAGCTAGTCACGCCTCTGCCTGACACTATAGAAGATGCCGATTGCCTACTGATAGAATCGACATATGGTGATAGAAACCACAAAGGCGCAAAAGAGAGTGATGAAGAACTGCGCCAAGTGATCTTGGAAACTTTTGCCAAAAAAGGAAATGTTCTTATCCCGTCTTTTGCTATAGAGCGCACACAAGAGATATTGTGCTTGCTTAAGCAAATGTACTACGAAGGAGAGCTGCCGGAATGCAAAATATTTCTTGACTCTCCTATGGCTATTCGAGCTACCGAAGTGTATAAGAAATATCACGAAGAGCTAAATGAATGCTGTAACGAATTTTTAAAGCGTGATGGTACCATATTTGATTTTCCGTATCTTCATTACACTCCAAAAGCAGAAGACTCTAAAAAGATCAATGAAATAAAATCACATTGCATCATAATTGCAGGGGCTGGGATGTGCAATGGGGGGCGCATACTTCAACACTTCAAACACCGCTTATGGAATGAGAGAAATGCCCTTGTATTTGTAGGCTACCAAGTAGAAGGGACTCTGGGCAGATATATAGTCGACGGCGCAAAAACGATAAAACTTTACGGAGAAGAGATTGTCATCAAAGCCAAGATATATACGATCAATAGTTTTTCTGCCCACGCTGATCAAAATGGACTCATAGAATGGATGGGCAAATTTAAAAAACTTGATAATATCTTTATCGTTCATGGTGAAAGAGACAAGCAAGAGATTTTTCAACAAGAAATAGAAAGACGATTAAATAAAAAATCGCACATTGTCAAACATGGAGAAAAAATTGGAATATGAGTGGCGATATCAATAGCAAAAGTGTAAAAAAATGAAGAAAATAATAACAATTGAAATATTAATCGAAGAAGCAAATAAAATTGTAGGCAAATATGAACTATCTACTCCTGATTTTTCTGCTGGATCTGTAGCTGCTGCTCTTTTAACAAAAAAAGGAAATATATATACCGGAATTAATATTGAAGTAGCATGCGGTATTGGATTTTGCGCAGAACATTCAGCAATTGCGCAAATGCTAAAACATAGAGAAACTCAAATAGAAATGATCGTTGCATTGGATGCAACATCTATCAGGCCCCCTTGCGGGCGATGCAGGGAGTTGATGTTTCAAATTGACTATAAAAATCTCAATGCAAAAGTATACATTTCTCAAAAAGAATATATGACCTTAGATGAGCTGCTACCTTGTCGATGGAATCCAAGCTTATAGCGTATCCCGCATTAAAATATGGGATACGAAAAGATTTTTATTTGTTTTCCAAGATTTGGGTTATCATTTTTTTAGCAAAAAAAGTGAACTTATCAAACAATCCGCTATGGAATTTGTTTTTGTGATAAATCATATAAAACTCTCGATGACATTCGAATTTTTTAACATCCACTTTGTGTAATCTGCCGTCAGCTATCTCTTTTTCTACCGCGATTTTTGAAAGACAGGCAAAACAGCGTTTGCTTCTCAATATGTTTTTAATAGATTCAGTATGGCCAAGCTCTAAAAATATATTCAAAGAGTCAACTTTATCTTTGATACAGTTAAGAAATACTTCTCTTGTACCGCTTCCTTGCTCTCTAAGTATCCATTTTTCTTCTGCCAAAGAATCTATATAACAACTTTTTGCCATCTCTGCATCTGCGGTTACCACTACCAATTCATCTATTCCGACTTTCTCTTTAAGAACTTCAGGATCATCAACTGAGCCTTCTACAAAGCCCACATCAACCAGTCCTTCTCTTACCATTTCAATAATATTTTTAGTATTACCGTTTTTAAGAGAAATTTTTACTTCAGGATAACTGTCCATATAGCTACAGACAATTTGCGGCATAACATAATCAACGATAGTAGTGCTGGCTCCTACGCGTACAATCCCCTTGTTTGGCGTATTTTGAAACTCAGTTTGGATGTCTATTGTTTTTTTATAAAGCGGTTTGATCTCTTTGTGAAAAGATCTACCAACCTCATTTAGAACCAATCTTTTGTTTATGCGATCAAAAAGCGGTCTTCCTATAGTAGTTTCAAGCTCTTTGATAGACATAGAAATCGCTGATTGGCTCAAATCCATATCTTTTGATACTTGTGTCAAGTGTCCCTTCTCGACAACATTGAGAAAAATCTCTATTTGCCTAAGTGTAATGTTCATTTTAATCCCCTTTTTATCACTTACACTGATATTTATCAATCCTATAATTGATTTGCTAATTATGCCATCTTTTTAATATAATCTTAATCAAATTTAATGTTTAAATACAAAAACTAAGGCTTTTTTATGAAAAAATTGATTTTATCCAATAAAAATTATATTTCTGGTATTATTTTTGTAGCAATATTTGCTGCTGCTGCAACATTTATAGCCGATCAAAATATAATAAAAGCCTTGGGTTTGTCTCCATTGGTTATTGGCATTGTTATTGGCATATTCTATGCAAACACTCTGCACAATAAATTTCCTGCTGAGTGGGAGAGCGGTATCACATTTTCAGCAAAAAAGATTTTACGTTTTGCGATTGTATTTTATGGATTTAGGATCACATTTCAAGCCATAGCTTCAGTAGGGCTCGAAGGTTTTTTGGTTTCTCTTATTATGCTTTCTACCACTTTTATATTTGGAACATGGCTTGGATATAAAATTTTTGGCATGGAAAAAGATACATCTATGCTTAATGCTTCAGGAGCTGCTGTGTGCGGTGCTGCAGCAGTGCTTGCTACTGAGCCTGTATTAAAATCTGAAGAATATAAAGCTGCAATTGCGGTTTCTATGGTTGTACTTTTTGGAACGATAGCAATGTTTCTTTATCCTGTCTTTTATACTGCAATTATTCAACATTCATCTGGATTTTTGCATATGGACCCTAGAGAATTTGGGATTTACGTAGGGGGGACAATACATGAAGTTGCTCAAGTTGTAGCAGTACCGTTTTGTATACCTGGTGCGCCCGAAGAGATGGCAAACAGTGCCGTGATAGTCAAAATGACACGGGTTATTATGATAGCGCCTATGCTAATCATTTTGGGCATCTACTTGAGTTATGCCTCCAAAAAACAAGGAGGGAAAGCAGGGGAAAAAGTCAAACTTGTCATTCCTTGGTTTGCTGTATATTTTATAGGTGTTGCCGGGTTTAATTCACTGCATCTAGTTCCTGAAAATATTGTAGCAACTATTAATGAAATCGATACTTTTTTGTTAACAATGGCTATGACTGCACTTGGTATGGGAACACGTTTTGCAAAATTCAAAGGATTAGGCCTTGCGCCTATATATACTTCTGCTGCAATGTTTGCATGGCTTGTGATCGGCGGATTTATAGTTACTAAGATTGTTTGTGCAGCATTCTAAGTTAATTAAATCATATTTCTTCCGATCCAAAGAAGCAAAGAGGCATATCTTTATGTCTAATTGCAACATTTTCTATTTGATTTCTTGATAAAATATGGTGCAATTATAAAATACAAAACAAAGCACCAAAGAACAATTGCACTAAATATGTCAATTATGCCTGCATCTTCATGCAAATGCACCAAAGATGCCGGATTAATATCATTTATGTCAAAAATATAATCCAATCCCAATCCAAAAAGCAAACTGCCTGCAGCAATACTTCCAAGATATATAAACAATGAACGATTACCAAGCATCTTTTTGACTACGGCAATTGTAATTGTATTTGTTGCCGGACCTGCCATAAGAAATGCAAATGAGGCGCCAGCACTTACTCCTGAAAGCATAAGAGCTGCTGCTATAGGCAAGGAGGCCGTGGCACATACATACATTGGAATTCCTATTAAAATAGCGATAACATATGAAAGCCAATAATGTCCTCTTAGAATCTCTCCTAAACTCTCGGGCACAATCGAAGTAATAGCTGCACCCAAAATAAGTCCAAAAAATAATGGTTTTGCAATATCAGAAAATAAAGTAACAAATGCATATTTTAGAGCATTAATGATTGAAAATCTTTTTTTAATAATTTTATTTTCACAACAACTGCCTTGAGAACAACAACTTTGTGTGTCAGTAAAAGTAGACTCTTTAATTGTGTAAATGTTTGGCACTTTTTTTGTCAAAGATATTTGTTAGAATGCCAGCAATTATAGCAATTATCACTGAACTGATTATACGATATAAAGCAAATATCCATCCAAAAATTCCATATGTAGCCATTATGGAATCAACGCCCGTAGTCGGAGTGGAAATAAGAAATGAAAGTGTAGCTCCCCTGCTCGCCCCTGATTTATTAATTGAGTTTGCCAACGGAATAACACCGCATGAACATACAGGCAATGGTGTGCCAAAAAGAGTAGCTTTGATAACAAAAAAAACGTTACTGCTGCCCAAGTGTTTTGTGACCAAAGTATCTGGTATAAGTTCATGTAAAATACCTGCAAATATAAGTCCAAAAATAATATACGGTGCCATAGAAACGCTAAGTTGCCATAAAGAGTCTAAAAAATGTGTTATCTCCATTTATCTATCCTTTTATGTTTTGCTCGATTATCAGAGCAATACTTTTTAGAATAGCAAATTATAGCTTAAGTTACAATAACCATTATCGTTATCATTTGATAATAATCTTAAAAGGTTTAAGCTTCTATTGATATACTCTGAAAAAATTAACCGCCTTGACGGGCACTCAAAAGGATTATATTTTATGAAAAGATTAATGATTTTACCAATAGCATTTATAGTGGGCGCATGTACTGATACATGTAAACCAAAAAATAAAACCGGTATGGAATTTAAATTAGAAGGCATCAAGGCAAAAGGAGTTTCTCAAGCAGATGGTCTTGTATCGGCGATAAAGCCAATACTTATGCAATCGCTCAAAGCTGACCCAACCGGAGCATCAGGCATGATGACTTGTGCCAATGCAGCCATGCCTATGACCGATGAATACAACAAACAATTACCCATGGACTCCAAAGTCAGAAGAACAGCACTAAAATATAGAAATCCTGCCAATAAACCAGACACCAAAGATATCGAAGTTATGAATAAAATTATTGCTTCAAAAAATCTTGCTGCAGTAGCAGTAGAAATGGATGATAGCTATAGAGTCTATAAACCTCTTCCTATGGCACAACCATGTATGGCTTGTCATGGAGATCTAAAAACCATAAATAAACAAACAAGAGAAAAAATAAAAGAGTACTACCCAAAAGACCTTGCCACGGGATTCAAATTAGGTGAATTTAGAGGCGTAGTCGTAACAGAAATTAAAAAATAATATTATTTGCGCCTACGATAGCTCAAAGCTTCGAGCAGATCACTTTTTGCAATCTGCTCATTACCCTCTAGATCAGCGATCGTACGGGCAACTTTCTTGATACTTGCTATACTTCTGTGAGTAAGCCCAAATCTACTTATAGCACTATCCAACACGGCTTTTGCCTCATTATTAATTACACAAAATTTTTCAATATCTTCTTCGCTTAATTTGCCGTTTAATTTCAATTGATTGCGATTTTTTTGAGCCATAAAAGCTTTGATAACATTAGAGTACATGGATGCCGATGTAATATCAGATCTATCATCACTGCTGACTTCCTGCATTGTCACAAAAAGGTCGATCCTGTCCAAAAACGGATCGCTTAGCCTGTTTTGATAACGTTTGATCTCTGCTTCATTGCATCTGCATACTTTGCTTTTGGATAGAAGATTGCCGCACGGACAAGGATTCATAGCTGCCACGAACATAATGTCCGATTCATAGGCTATTTTGGCATTGACTCTGGCTATATGTACTTTTCTGTCTTGCAGCGGCTCTCTGAGTGCTTCAAGCATTTGCTTTGAAAAGTGTGGCAACTCGTCAAAAAAAAGTATACCGTTGTGCGCCAAAGCAACCTCGCCGATTTTTGCCTGAGTTGAACCTCCTCCGAATATTGATGCGCTTGTGGCTGTATGATGGGGCGATCTAAAAGGACGCAGTGCTCCAAAAATTGGCAATATCCCATCTAAAAATTGATGTTTGGCAATAGAGAGTATCTCTTTTTCACTAATGGGCGGCAGGATACTTCTAAGACGTTTTGCTATCATGCTCTTGCCGCATCCGGGGCTGCCTTCCATAAGAAAATTATGCATACCCGCTGCTGCTATCAATGAAGCTCTTTTTGCTATCGGCTGGCCTTTGACATCGGCAAAATCACTTTCAAATCTATCGTCATAATAATACTCTACATCATTTATATTTAAAGATTTAGCATCATATGAAAAATGCTCTATTGCACTAGGCAAAGCTTCATTTTTAATCACGCTGATCGCTTCAGCCAATGTGTCTACGGGTATAAAATCAACTCCGGAAATATAACTAAGATAAGATATCGCTTCTCTAGGTACGATTGCTTTACCGATGAGCCCCTGCTCTTTGAGCGAAAGCACCAGCGGAAAAAGCATAGAACTGCTTTTGACCTTGCCGTCAAGCCCAAGCTCGCCAAATACAAAAAGTCCATCTTGAACAAAAATTTGCTTGTTAAGTGCGATCAAAAGTGACAAGGAGAGATCAAAATGCGTACCGCTTTTTTTAAGATCGCTTGGGCTTAGATTGACAGTGATCTTGAGAGGCGGGAATGTGAATTGATTTGTAAGCAAGGCAGATTTTACTCTCTCTTTTGCCTCTTGGATATCACTGCTGGCTAGCCCAACTACGGCAAAACCAGGGAGCCCTTTGGTAAATGTAGCTTCTACTTCTATAACCTTGGCATTAACACCTTCTAGCGTGGCACAAGTAAGGCGGTTTATAACAGTGGCACTGGCAGGTTCTTTCATTGGGAGTGTTTCATTTTCTTTGCTCATAACGTAAGTATGACAGAAAATAAAATATTACGATAAAAAATATGTCAAAATGTCATATTATGTGTCTTTTTATCTTTTTTTCCACTCTTTTTCAAACTTTTTACGCTTGATGAATGAAAGTTTTTCTACAAAAACTTTGCCGTCTAAATGATCTACTTCATGCTGAATAGCAATTGCTAAAAAATCATCATCTTCTATCTCGTGTTTGTTGCCGTATCTATCTTGGTATGTTATCTTTACATATTCAAATCTATTTACATCTTCATAAATGCCAGGAACGCTCAAGCACCCTTCTTGAAACATAGTCGACCCATGTTTTTCTTCAAAAACCGGATTGATAATCTCTAGGGTATTTTCTTTAGGTTGGTCGTGGCCTAAATCTTCATCTTTGATAGGAACATTTATAATAAGCACTCTTTTTGGAACTCCTATCTGAATAGCTGCAAGCCCTACTCCATTTTTGGCGACCATTGTATCATACATATCATCCAGCAAGCCATGGAGCGATTCGTCAAACTGAGTGACTTCTTCTGAAATGAGCTTGAGTCTTTTGTCAGGATAGATTACAATTTCTCTTATCATCAAATAATCTTTTTATAGACTTTTGGTCAATACCTTGTCTATAAGACCGTATTCCATAGCTTCTTCGGCCGACATGAAATTATCTCTTTCTGTATCCTGCTCTACTTTCTTAACAGACTTGCCGGTTTGCTTGGCAAGAATTTCATTTAGAGTATCTTTAAGTCGTTGTATCTCTTTGGCTTGTATTTGAATATCTGTTGATTGACCTTGTGCGCCGCCTGATGGCTGATGTATCATAATGCGGGCATGAGGCAATGCATATCTTTTGCCTTTTGTGCCTGCGGCTAGTAAAAATGCGCCCATAGAAGCTGCTTGGCCTACGCAAATAGTAACGATATCGGGCTTGATATAATTCATAGTATCAAACATAGAAAGTCCGCTAGTTACCACTCCGCCCGGGGAATTGATATAAAAATAGATATCTTTATCTGGATCTTGGGCCTCCAAAAAAAGAAGCTGAGCTACTATTGAAGACGATACTTGATCATTAACTTCGCCGCTTAGCATGATAATTCTATCTTTTAGCAGTCTTGAGTAGATGTCATAACTTCTCTCGCCTCTTCCGGTTTGCTCTATAACGTATGGTATAACGTAACTCATTTTCTACCTTTATTTAATATGTAATTAATCTTCAAGACCCAAAAGTTTTGAGAATAGTTTGTCTTCTATGATGCCCATCTTGATAGCCGGAAGAAGATTGTTTTTGCTGTAATATTCCATTACTTTTTGCGGATCTTGTCCTGACATTACGGCTTCATAATAAATTGCTTGAGAAACTTCTTGGTCGTTTGCACTAATTTTTTCTTCACGAGCAAGAGCATCGACTAAAAATGTAGCTTTTACGCTCATTTTGGCCTCTTCTCTTACTTCGTCTCTTAGTGCATCAACTTTTTCAGGATTATTTTTATAGCCTTCAAGCTCCTCAGGACTCATTGCACTTGCTTTTTGATTTATTTTTACATCTACTTCTTGTTCTACTATATTATTTGGCAATGCAAAATCATATTTAGCTACCAGTGCATCTACAAGCTTAGGTTTTAGTTCATTATTGTAAAGTTTAGAAATCTCTTCTCTTTGAAGCTGCTCTTTGATTCTCTCTTTTAGCATATCTACATTTGCGCCTTCTACTCCATGTAAAAGCTTAGCTGCCAATTCATCATCAAGTGTTGGCGTAGCTTTTACTTGAATTTCGTGCAATGTAACTTCAAAATCCGCCTCTTTGCCAGCCAAATTTGCTGCACCGTATTCTGCAGGGAAAGTTACTTTGATAGTTTTTGTTTCGCCCGGTTTCATGCCAATCATTTGCTCTTCAAAGCCTGGAATAAATTGTCCTGAGCCAATTTTAAGCGAGAAGTTCTCTGCTTTACCGCCTTCAAAAGGTACGCCGTCAACACTGCCTACAAAATCAATCACTGACATATCATCATTTTTGAGCGCTCTTGCTCTTTTGATCTTTTCGTACGGAGCTTGTGCTGCTACTAAACCATCCAATCTCTCATTTAAGAGTTCATCGCTGATTTCTGGTTTTTCAAATTTTGGAGCTACGCTTGTATAGTCACCCAAATCGATTTTAGGTCTCAAAGAAACTTCTACTTCTACATCGATACCATTATCATTTTTTTCATACTTTTTGAAAAACGGTTGGCCTATTATATCGCTTGGATTTAATTTTGCTTCTTTGCTTCCTTGGTCTAAGAGAGCTTTTACAGCTTCTGCTTCAGCGTCATGAGCCAATTTCTCTCCATGCAATTTTTTGACTGCATGTGCCGGCACTTTGCCTTTACGAAAACCGTCTACTTTCATGCTCTTGCCTGCTTGCGCTGCAAGAGTGTCAATATTTTTGTCTATATCCGCTTTTAAGATCGT
>Ga0265293_10008096_pt1 | contig 15764 bp, 6 predicted proteins | sample Munlanlewell138R_FD_192505 | JGI IMG/M metagenome (GOLD analysis project Ga0265293, IMG submission 192505) | Leachate microbial communities from a municipal landfill in Southern Ontario, Canada - Leachate well 138R | ecosystem: Engineered > Solid waste > Landfill > Unclassified | place: Canada...
TTCCCTTCCACTACATTACCATTGCAATACACACGACCGAAAGCAAGAAAATCCAATTTGCTTCTCCCCGATTCAGGTTTCAAAATGCGATGTCCTACACGGCTGCTTTTCGGTGTCAAGGGACCGGGTTTGTAATAATTGTTGATGATATTGTACAACGCCCTGTAATCACCTCCGTCAACTGAACGGTGAACCCAGTTGTAAAGCACATTGTTCACAAAATTGAAAACCCCATTCCATCCGATGGAGGGATTGCGTCCTGTGTTACTCGCCCACAAGTTACGCATGAAAGTACAATTTTCGCCACCCAACGTACTGCCAAAAGAGTGGTTATACGTATCTAGCGCTTCTGCCGAAATCGTATTTTGTATCGTAAGATTTACGGTAGGCAGTTTTTCCTCCTTATACCCTTCGCCAGGACTGTACATGTGTCGGTAAATCGAAATATTTTCATCCAAACCCCAAGAACACGAGCAGTGATCAATGATAATATTTCCGATAGGGTTGCCGCCGAGAGCGTCATCCCTTCTACCAACATTCGTCTCCCCTCTTCTGAAACGCATATGCCGAATAACCACATCATGCGTGTTAATCCATACCGATTCGCCTGCAACACATACACCATCACCCGGAGCAGTTTGCCCGGCAATGGTAATATAGGGTGCACGAATGATAAGCGGCGTTTTTAATCGGATAATACCGGCAACATTGAACACTATAATGCGGGCACCACCTTGTTCACATGCTTCACGAAGCGAACCCGGACCGTTATCGTTTAAATTGGTTACGGTAATTACCTTACCTCCACGTCCACCGAAACTGTATGCTCCACCACCATAAGCACCGGGGAATGCAGGAATTTTGGCCTGCGGAAGATCGGTTGGTCGAGAAGCCCAAGGGACATAGGGTTTTCCTTTCTCGGCCTCAGCTTTTATGACAGGTAATGCTTTTTCCCATGCAAGATCGGATTGACGTTGCGCTTCATCCATCATTTTTTGGGTTTCTTCCTGTACTTCCTTCGGTACATCGGGATATTGGGCTTTCAATAGCGGACAAGGCAATATAAAAGCTATTGAACAAGCCGTGAACAATAATTTTTTATTCATCTCGTTTTTATTCATCTCGGTATCTCCATTTTTTTAATGAACATGATTCATTTATAAAAAGACATATCAAAAGTGATTTTGTAATCATAAAATAAGCAAAAAAAACCTTTCCCCTATATAAAGGAAAGGTTTTTTATTGAGTTGACTGGAATTACTATTCTGCAGTACAATATATATAGGTGCCATCCTGTTCGCCATCGTTGGCGTTGGCAGTCATCCATCCTGCAGTTTGTTCAAGCCAGGTATTGCCTTTGGAAGCATCATACAAATCGTAATGCAACGGATATACATAATACCATCCTCTCCAGGAGAACAACCAATTCTTGTCAGAGTCGGAAGTACCCGAATCCATGCCGTATTTAGGTCCCATAGCATTAATGGCATTCTGGGTTATCAAATTGTTACTTGTATAAAATGCCTCCAACTTTTCAAATGCTGCATTTCGCTCAGCATCAGTCATATTTTTTTTGATATGCGGAACCGCCAATTTAGCCGCATTGTTCTGCAATGGATCACTATCAGCCGGTTGGGATGTAGAAAGGTTGTATCCCCAAATCTCACCCACATGTTTCGTCCCTGAAAATCGATTAAGTCCCAACATGGTCAGAATATTATTTGTTTTCGAATAATTCGCCCTTCCATCTTGACCGTCATAAAGTTTCCAACCCAAACCCCAAGCAACTTCAGGTTCATAATAATTTTTGCCGTCCACACCGGCCAATACGGGATCGAATCCTGCACCACCTTCATACAACAACCAACGACGCATATCCCATGAACGTTTACCTTCGTAAGCCAATTCCACACGCCGTTCATACAAACAGGCTTCAATCAATGCATACTTATTTGAAGGATTTCCTATCCCATAATTGTTGGCCGGATCAATACCAACTCTCTGTCTAATGCGTGACAAGTATTCGATACATTTACTGGCATTCCCGGTTGCAGCATAACATTCGGCGATATTCAACAAAAGTTCGGCATATCGATATTCAAGGATATCGGTGCCTGCATAATCTTCCGAACCTACCGGAACCGTCGGATCAGACATTTTCCAAACGATGGCTTTACTTTTCTTTTGTGCTCCGGCGTCACCAGGTGTACCATCGGTATAACGATACTCATTACCATATTTATACGCATACAACCAGATTTGTTTTGTAGTTCCAGGCCATTCACAACCTGAAAAAGCAAAAGTGCGGTAAAAGCGCGGATCTCTATCCCTGTAAAATTTTTCAGAATCATAATTATCTCCAGCTACCGGCCGAGAACCATCTTTCATCGGAAAAAGATCGATCATTTGTTTTGGTGCCGGAAATCCTGATCCGGAAGCTGAGGTTATGACTTGAGGACGTATGTATTTTTCCCATTTATTAGAATAGGATGCATCATACATGGTATTGGAGTTTTTCGGAATCATAATGATTGCTTCCGGATTAAACGAACCTGCTGCATATGTATAAAACATCTGATCCCAAGCATTGATATCGTTCACACTTGTACCATATCCTGCTGCAGAGGCTGCTTGTTCGGCCGCCAATCCCGCTGTCAATGCCGCTTGCCAGCGTTCACTTTGCGGATTATCCCAACTTGCGTTGAACACCGGACTGGCAGCATAAAGACGTACTCTGCTGATCATAGCCAAAGCCGCCACGGACGTAAAACGTCCCATATTCTCCGAGTCCCACTTGGCAGGTAATAAAGATGCCGCTTGCTGAAAATCTGCGCATATTTTATCGATACAGCTGTCAATAGGCATACGGGGCGAACGATCATCCTCCGAAGGTGTATCTTCCAGACTGGTACTATAATAGGGCACTCCTCCAAACAAGCGCACGGCATCAAAATACAGCCACGCCCTGGAAAAAATAGCCTGCCCTTTCAATCTGTCCCAGAAAGTTTCGTCAAGATACCGTGTACGGTATCGTTCTATTTCATCAATAAAACTGTTGATAAGATAAATGGAAGGGAATAAGACATCTTTACTGAAATTATTATAGTTTCCCGTCGAGTTTTTTCCATAATTCCAGTAATGCGGATTACCCAAATGGTTTCCCGCTTTAGTCGTTTTATGATGAACACCCTTATATTTGTTATTCCCTGTCAAACCAATCGGATAACCACTCGCCAATTCTTCGGTGAGCATAAAGTTTGCCCCCCCCATATTGTCTTGTCCCTGCCGCATGAGAATATCTGATCCACATAAAGGGGAATTGTATTTCCCCAAGATCTTCTTATATATGCTCCCAAAAACGGCATTTGCCTGATTAGGATCCTTAAATATATCTTCCGGGCCAAAGACGCTATAATCCCTTTTTTCTTCCAAAAACTCATCACTACATGCAATATTCAAAAACAGGCATGCACCTAATATTATTATAAACCATTTACTTTTCATGTTTATTTATTTTTTTAATTAATTTTTTTAAGTCTATTAGAAAGTGAGATTTACACCTAATGTCCATGTTCGCAATGTCGGATAACCTGTTCTACCGCTGTCATACATATTGATAAAATGATCGGGATATGGATTATAAAAATCCCACAAATTATTGCCTGTCAGGCTAAATTGCAAATTACTTATTCCCGATTTTCTCAAAATATTTTTTGGCAAAGAATAACCGAACGTCATGTATCTTACATAGCAACGAAAAGTAGGTACCATCCAAAAATCGGAATATCCGCCATAAGCTTCACTGACGGCCATACTCGGATATTTTCCGTTCGGATTGTCTGTAGGATCAAACATGTCGTTCACGTAAGAAAATTGCGACCAAATAATTGTCGAATTATTAATGGATTGTGCAACATCGTGATATATTGCCCGATAACCTCCCCACGAAGTAGAAAGCATGGCGTTCCAACTGAAATCGCCCCATTGCAGATTTAATTTGGTATTGATATTGTGGGTTCTATTATTGGCCAATTTTGCATAATCTTGCCCATGATCTCGTGAAATAACACCATTTGGCCCTGCAATTGTTTTATTTTCCACATCAATATCACCTGCTATATCCTGGTAAGCAAGCATACCCGGATACATCTTGTCTTTCGTTGTAATGCCCAAATATTCAGGTGTTCCGCCTGCAGCAGTAGCCAAGTCTGTTAAATACTGCCAATAATTGTCGATATCTTCTTGCGTACGCAATATACCATCACCTTTACTGGTTTCTTTCCAAACCTTGTATCCATATTGATTATCCGGACTTCGATATCCTGTTTTACTACTGGCATTATTTACTTCAGCAGGATAATCGAAAAAAGGGTCTTCCCCCAATACCACTTTATACCATGAAATCGAATAATCCATACCGATACCGTATCTGATAGGACCGATCGAAGGAATTAAATTCTGATGAATTTTGTCTGACCATTTCACCGAAAATTCCCAACCCCATGCGTCAACTTTCCCATAATTGAGATAAGGAAGACTTGCTCCGATATAAATAGGTTCATCAGGATTGGCCACTTTCATTATCATATCTTTCGTCTTATCGTAAAAATAATCGGTAGTAATACCTAGTCTGTCTCCCAAGATGTTCAGGTCTATACCAAAATTTTGCTTAATTGTTGTATCCCACTTAATATTCCGGTTTACTGTTCCATTAAAAATGGCACCGTAAGAAGGAGCTCCATCAATAGGGCCGAATCCCAATCCGCTGGCTGGATTTACGGTAAAAGCAGGCATCCAAGACCATGCAGGAACATTATCCTTCCCTGTTTTGCCAAGGCTGTAACGCAATTTAAAATAATCGAGATAATTTGCAATTTTACTATTTTTAAAGAATTTCTCTTCGGAGACTACCCAACCCACAGATCCGGTGGGAAATGTTCCCCAATAGTTTTCAGGAGCAAATTTGGTAGAAGCATCTGTGCGAACAAGAAATTGGAACAAATAGCGATTGGCATATTTATAATTCAATCTACCGATATAAGACAAGGCTCCGCTTTCCGATTTGGTAAAATAAGTCTTGGCTCCATCCGTATTTAATGTTCCTGCAGAATTACTCACACCGTTGTAGGAATCCCATGGACCATCATAATATACTTGATTTGTATTCCCTTCTGATTCGGCGCGCTCAACTACACCTGTAAATGCAATATCATGCTGATTAAAAGTACGGTTATAAGTAACCATAAAGTTCCATTGTTCACTTTTATAGGTGTTCTTATTGTAAACAACTGAGGGTTTGTTATTGGCGCCTCTCCCGAATTGAGGGAAATCCCATGTGGTATGCTCCCCAATCAAATGCTTGCCCGGCTGATTGGTATTGGTAGCACGAGCTAACTGATAGTAATGTCCCACATCCGTATCAAGCGCATTTGCATAGTTCACTGCATACATGCCTTTTAACGATAACCCTTTGATGAAAGGGACATCGTATGTCAAAGAAAAATTGACATTGTATCCATTTTCCTCATTGTATTTTCTTGCTTTGGATGCTTCATTTGCAAAAAAATTCCAAACAGCATAGCCTGAACCGATATTATCATTGGTGGAAGTATTCACGTAGTGAGGTCCAACCCAGGGAGAAACCCAATAGTTTTTAGCCTCATTCGTTTCTGGATTATTGATAGATACTTCCATAGGAATAAACTTTGGCATATGTCGTAACATCGGATAGTCTTGTGACGGTGATTGGTTACCCCAAGGTCCGGATGATATTCTGGCCTGTTCTTTAATACCGGTTTTTTTATTGTTATATCCCGCAATAGATGCCGAAAGTTTCAAACCAGCCGCAACATTCACATCACCTCCTGTACGAAAAGACCATTTTCCGTAATCTTGCACTTTGCCCAAATTGGTTTCCTGATCCTGAAAAGAAAGCCCGGCAAAATAAGTCACTTTGGATGTTCCTCCATTCACGGTCAATGAATGGCGTTGAGACAATGCAGAATGCCACGCCCGATCCAACCAATCATAATTCAAATTTCTCATTGCATTCAACTCATCTTCCGAATACAGATAACTGGTATAGTTTGTACCGCCATTAGCATAAATTTGATTAATCATCCTATTTGTGAAAACACCGGTTTCATAGGCACTCATGGTCTTGGCATGACTTACTGCATCAGAATTATCCAACTTCAAAGAATAAGAAATCTGAGGTGCACCAGCTCTACCCCTTTTGGTTTTTACGAGAATAACTCCTTGTGAAGCACGTGAGCCATAAATAGCTGCTGAAGCATCTTTCAAGACTGTCATGCTTTCAATTTCAGAAGGATCCAACATGTTGAAAGTAGTCATATCCGGTTCGCCCAACTCATTCACCTGGACGACGTCATCAATTACGATTAACGGACCATAACTTACACCGCCGGCAAAAGGTGGAGCAGGTTGCCGAACCCTGAAAGATCCTGTATCTCCTGGACGACCACTACTGGTAGACACGTGAAGTCCTACCACTTGACCGGCTAATGCATCGGCAATAGAAGCGCCCGGTAAAGTGGCAACCTCTTCAACCGGCACGGAAGCAGCCGCACCTGTTAAATCCTTTACCCGTTGAGTGCCATAACCCACAACCACAACTTCTTCCAATGCTTCCGCAGCCTCCTTCAAAACCACAGGTATTGATGTCCTGCCATTCACATCGATCACTTGCGTTTCCATCCCTACATAAGATACGATGAGTTTTGCGTTACGGGGAACATTAAGCAAAGTATAGTTCCCTTCCATATCCGTCACGGTACCTATCGAAGTCCCTTGAACCTGAATGGTTGCACCGATAAGGGGTTCCCCATTTTCATCTTTAACCGTACCCTGTACAGTTATGTTCTGAGCCAAAATGCTCAGGGAAAAAGTCCACAACAGGGTGAACAATGCCCCTTTCAAAAGATTAAATACATGTTGTCGTTTCATTCTTTCATTTTTTTAAAATTAATGTCGCTTAATTACTTAAATAATTTTGTGCAAATACTAATCACTAATCATGGCTTAAAAAATATTCTTAAAACCCCAAAAAACCATTTATATATTTTTCGATATTCGTATACCCATCACCTGTACTGTCGTCATTTGCATCGGAAGGAGTGTAAGGATTTAAACCTGTTTTGATTTCCCATTCATCCGGCATTCCGTCATTGTCCGAATCTACAGGCGCAGGTAAGCTTTTAAGAATGGGCCACCCGCCAACTTGTTCAACATTGTCAATTATCCCTTTCGAACCAAAGGTAAACGAGCCTTTTCTTACTTCTTCAACAATCCTTTTCTCCTGATCGTCTCTAGTTGGAACTATAACGCCTGCATTCTTCAATACGCTTTCAAATGCTTCAATAGCACTTTGTGTGGTAACATTGGCAACAGGAAAGGGTTCTGTACGCCGATTTGTTTCTACTGATGTTCCTCGTTCAAAATCAATGCCGCCATTCCAATTGTCGGCTGATATGTTCGGAAACCCTTCAATATAATTTCCATCAATATGCCAAGCGCCCCTAAAACCCATATTTTCCGAATTATCAATTCGGGCAATGCGCCTTTTTACGGCTTCGTTTGTAGCAGGTCCGGGTTTAAAATAATTACTTACGATATTTATCGAAAGCGGTTTCCCGTCACACGACCTCTGAACCCAGTTATAAATTATGCAATTTCTGAAATCCATCAATACTGTAAAATTTCTGTCATTTCCGGCAATGCTTGGATTTCTGGCAATGGCATGTGCCATCAAGTTATGGTGAAAAGAAAGTTTATAACCACCCAGGGAAGCGCCATAGCCATGAGGGCCTTTTTCGTGAACAGAGCGGTTTAATGGTTCACTGATCATACACCATTGAATGGTTATATTGCTGCTTCCATGCCAATTATTGACAACTTCATCGCATGACCAACTGAAGGAACAGTGATCTATAATGATATTATTGCTTTGAGAAATTCCCAGTGCATCAATTTCAGATCCGATAAGTCCCGACTCAACACCCGGCCTCACCCTTATACCCCTAACGATTATATCATGGGTATCTGCTATTTTCAACGACCATCCCTTGAGGCAAATGCCATCACCCGGCGCAGTTTGCCCCGCAATGGTTAAATATGGCTCTCGAATGATAAGCTCCGATTTAAGAGTAATTGTTCCGGAAATTTCAAAAACAACTATACGCGGCCCCGATGACATGACTGCTTCTCTAAAACTACCGGGACCACTGTCGTTAAGATTGGTAACCTTAAGGACTTTACCTCCTCTGCCACCGGGGGTAAGAGCGCCCCACCCTTCAGCACCTGGAAATGCCGGAGTAAGGCGCATTTCTTGCCCGCTACTTTGTCTTGAAACGAATGGAGAAAAAACCAGCAAGAATAAAATTAATTTTCGCATCTCTCTTTCTTATAAGTCATATCAAACGAGAGTTAAGGATAAACGCTTGGATATTAATATTGAATCTTAATAACCTGGGTTCTGGTAATAACTTCCACCTCCTTCTAATGTTTGGATGAATGATGTAGGTATGGGTCGTAAGGCGTATTCCGGCTTAAAATATACAGCTAAATCAGGATGAGTATTCTGTAAGTAATTATTGTCTTTAAATTTTCCGGTCCGTTTCAAATCATAAAACCTGCAATATTCTCCACAAAGTTCACGTCCTCTTTCATCTAAAATTGTGGAAAGAGTAACAGGACCGGTTAAAGGACGTGCTCCGGCACGTGAACGTACTTTGTTGAGGTATTTCAATGTATTTGCACCTCCATTAACATACAAATCTGCTTCTGCAGCAATCAAATAAATTTCAGCCATACGCATTATAAAAGTTGCATTTAAATTTCCATTTCTTTTCTTGTTGGCATCGGCTACATAAAAATTACTGCTATTATGCTTGTTTAATGAGGGATAAAAATAGCTAAACAAATTTTCGGAAGTGCCGTCACTTGTATAATTGCCCGAAGGATTTTTGTAGGAATATGTCATATAAATATTTTTATTAATATCATTGTACACATCTTTATAATCGACAACGAGATAATTTTGTTTTAATTTATTGGCTGCTTCTGCAGGATAATTTTCATCTTGAGGCATAATAAATTTAAGTCCTAAATCACCGGTATTAATTTGTTTGCCGATAACCTCTGTTTCACGATCATATTTGTGAACTGTTGTTTCATCCCATGTGTAATTGACATTCGCTTTCCATTCTGTAGTAAAAGATGCGCGAAATCTTGGATCCAATGATCCATCATCTTGTACATAAAGACTTAACAAATGTTGAGTTGGCATGAATTTTCCGGCCGGATTCCCTTCATACGTCAAAAGATATTCTTCGGTTTCCAAGAAGGCTCCGAACTTATAAACATCGCAACTAAAATATTCATTATTACGATTTAATTTATAATTCCCATTACTTGAACCATGTCCGTCCGGTCCCGCATACCAACGATGTTTCCAAAGAGCCTCTTTATTAGACCAATTATTTTTTTCTTTAAAAACTTCCGAATAAGATGGATACATATATGCATTATAATTAGCACCACCGGCTTCGGCATCATCGATTAACATTTTTGCATAGTTGAGAGCATCCGGTGCATATTTTTTTGAAGGGTCATATTCAATGGTTTGCAAACATGCTTTCGCTAAAAAGCCTAAAGCTGATTTTTTTGTAGGAATAGTGGTTGTAGCATCGGTTCCAACACTTAGCCACTCGAAAGCATATTTTAAATCAGGGATAATAATTTCTTCATAAATTTGTAATGGATCTGTCCTTTCAGGATGATAATCTATAAATTTAGCGGGTTCTGTAATCATTGTTATGCCCCCGAATTGTTCAACAGCATTAAAATAATAAACAGCTCTTAAAAAACGGGCTTCTGCAATTTTAGCATTCCTTTCTTCTTCAGTTTTAAAAGGGGCATTGTTCGCATAATAAATTGCGGTATTACATGACCCTATCCCATCGTATGTACCATTCCACCAATTATTAGTATAAGTGGTATTGGGAGCAGCCCCGGCGAAAAACCAGAACCATTGCGTCCAAGAAGTTGGCTTATTTTGAATGTAAGTCCATAAATCGGTTTCAGCTTCTGTCAACATCATCCAGTTTTCTGCTCCATAAAAATATCTTTGCATAGCGAAATAGCATTGATTGATTAAAGTTTGATAACCTTCAACAGTTGAAGACATGGTCTCCATTGTAAATCCACCGGGATTCTCTTCTTCCAAAGAGCAGGATTGAATATTAAGAAGAATACTAAAAAGGAATATCAAATTTGTTGTTATTATTAATATACGTTTCATAATGATTATAATTTTAGTTAGAATGTAATATTAAACCCGAATACAAATTGCTTATATAAGGGAAATGAATCCGATCCATTTGTTTCGGGGTCAGTTCCTCTCAACTGTTTATCTTTAACATATAAAAACGGGTTATATGCTGTGACATAAAAACGGCATTTTTCCATCAAAACCTTATGTGAAATAGGAGATGGCAACGTATATCCTAAGGTAATATTTTTAACTTTTATAAAAGATCCATCACGAAATCGTAAGGCCGACATGACAATTTGTTCATCCCCGCTTCCAGGGACAGGATAATAAGCATTTTGATTATTTTCTGTCCAATAATTTACACCTCTTGGTTGATTTGTAGATGGATTTGCGCTTGCAGTATACCATCCGATTAAATCACTTTCGATGGTTTGTCCATAACGGCCCATTATAAATAAAGAAAAATCAAAATTTTTATAAACAAAATCATTATTCAATCCGAATATAAAATCAGGATTATTATGCCCTAATATTTGTCGATCACTCTGACTGTATTTATGCTCACCTTTGTCATCATCTTTTTCTACCGTTTCGATTTTTATCCAACCGGGTTTAACTCCGTATATTCCCAGAATTTCAGGATCCGTAAAAGAATTCCAAATACCCAAATATTTATAATCGTATAATGAACGTATAGGGTAACCTTCAAACAAACTTTCAGTTATTAGGTCTCCACTCGGCAACGATTCGATTTTCTCCTTACTCCAGGTAAGTGATAAATCCGTATTCCATATAAAATTTTTGTTTTTTATATTACGTGAATTAATCATCAATTCTAAACCTCTATTACTTGTTTCTGCAATATTCTGCCAACTGCTTAAAGGTGCTCCCCATCCTGTGATTCCGCTGGTAATAGGCATTGTACGCTTGAATAACAAATCTGTAGTAGTGGTCCTAAACAAATCAAGTGTCCCATTTAGTCTGTTATCGATAAATCCGAAATCAATTCCAAAATTCCAATTATGAGATTTCTCCCATCCTAAACTTGGATTTCCATATGTACCTGTGTATTGGGTGAAGGGAACAATTTTACCATCAATCGTAATGCCTGCACTCGAATATGCATACACATTAGTTGTCGTACCGTACGCCCCAATTCCACCCGAATTGCCGGTTACACCATATCCCACTCGTAATTTTAAATTACTTAACCAATTCAATGACTTCATAAATTCTTCATCTGAAATACGCCAAGCAATGGCACCCGCAGGAAAATTATCCCATTTGTGCCCCGGAGAAAGCCACGATACTCCATCCCAACGATTAGAAAAAGTAAATAAATATTTTCCTTCTAAAGAATAATTAACCCTAAATGCGTACGACATTTTTTGTGTTTGCGAAAAACTAGATTCCACATGAGGAGATGTTCCGGACATTAAACGCCAAAAAGACCATGATTCTAATTGTTGACCGCTACTTGCCGCAATATTAGATTCATCTTGATTATGACTCCAAGAAGTAACAAAAGTAGCCCCGATATCGTGCTTTTCTGCAACATTTATAGTATAGGAAAAGATATTCTCCCACGTATAATTCCTTCCATAATTATTGGTAATTGACGCATGCGGTGTACCTGCATAAGTTGGGCGATTAGCCGTGCATTTACTTCCCCAAAACTGACCGGTTCGAGAATCATTTAATGTTCCACCAAAAACTGTTTTTAAACTTAACCCTTTAATTGGCTTAAATTCAAGATTACCATTAATATTAATATATGTGTTTTTTAAATTATTGGCATATTGATTCGGAATAAAATCGCCTAAAGGAGTATATTCGTTTGTTGCATATTCATGAATAATATTGCCTTTTTCATCATAGGGATCACCAAGAGGAAATGCGGATAACGCTTTTGTAAAAGTATTTTTCACTCCGCTATTCCGATTAGTAAAAACTACATTGGAAACGATTCCTGCATTTAACCAAGAAAAAATCTCATGATCAATATTCAAACGAGCTTGATATCTGTCTTGGTTTTCATTTCTTAATAACCCTTCGTCTCTGTTGTATGAAGCTGACGAAAATACTCTTGTTTTCTGAGTTCCTCCGATAATGGATAAATTTATTTTTTGTGTCGTTGCTGTATTTCCTGCCGCTTCTCCTACCCAATCAATCCACTTCCCTTGTTGATATGCGGCTAATTTACCCTGATCCGACAAAATAGCAGACATATCACCCGGATATTGTCCGTTTTTATACTTATATGCTTCTTTTTGATATCTTACCCATTCATCTCCAATCATTCCATGAAAAAATTCAGGGGTTCCGCTGAAGCCATAATAAGAATCTAAATTAACGGTTATTTTACCTTCTTTTCCTCGCTTTGTAGTAATTATTACCACTCCATTTGCACCTGCAGAACCATAAATAGCTGTCGAAGAGGCATCTTTTAGAATATCTACACTTTCAATATCGGAAGGATTTACCGAATTATAATTCCCCGGGACACCATCGATTATGTATAAAGGGGCATTATCTCCATAGATTGAACGTGAACCACGTAATAATGTTTCGACATCGGATCCCACTGCTCCACTGGGCTTTATGATATCCATCCCGGGTATTTTACCGGATAAAGCCTCCATTACATTATTGGTTGGGGTAACGATGATATCCTCGTTACGCACAGAAGTTACAGAACCTGTTAAATCGCGTTTCTTTATGGTACCATAACCAATAACCACTACTTCTTCTAAGGTTTCGGGAGATTCTTTCAGCACTACATTTATTGATGTTCTGCCATTCACATTGATCACTTGCATTTCCATCCCTACATAAGATACTACGAGTTTTGCATTGCGGGGAACGCCTGGCAAAGTATAATTACCTTCCATATCCGTCACGGTACCTATCGAAGTCCCTTGAACCTGAATGGTTGCACCGATAAGAGGTTCACCTTTCTCATCTTTAACCGATCCTTTTACGGTCAAATTCTGGGAAAAAACACATAAGGAAAAGGTCCACAGCAAGGTGAACAATATTCCTTTTTCCAGATTTAACACATGTTGTCGTTTCATTCTTTCATTTTTTTAAAATTAATGTCGCTTAATTACTTAAATCAATTTTCATTTTCTATTAAAATATTGCTATCATCGTCATTAATAAATTTTTATCCTCATAAAACTTCATTCTCTAAATTCTCTAAAAATAGGACGATACCTATATTTTTTTGTACTCATTAGACCCTGTTTTTTTATTTTTAGAAAATAAAAAATATACCTCTCCTTATCCAATGAGTACAAAATCAAATGTAGGACGTCATTTTAACGTGTGATTTTTATTTTTTGACAAGATTGTTAAGATCAAAACAGAATGAAACATTATTTTTTGTCACTCTTCTTATTCGGCTTTTTTTTTATTTTTTTATCTGCATGTGTACAAGAAAAACAGGGAAAAGAGGTATATTTATTTACTTCTTTCCATGAGCCGGCAAATGAAGGCTTGCGTTTTTTGTATAGTGAAGATGGATATCATTGGAAAAGTATCCCCGGAATATGGTTAAAACCTACGCAAGGAAAAGAGAAATTAATGCGGGACCCATCGATTGCAAAAGGGCCTGATGGTACGTATCATCTGGTGTGGACAACCAGTTGGAAAGGAGACCTGGGTTTTGGTTATGCATCTTCAAAAGATATGATTCATTGGTCAGAACAGAGAATGATCCCTGCAATGACACACGAACCAACTGCCGTTAATGTGTGGGCTCCCGAAATATTTTATGACGATACGAAAGAAGAATTTATTATCGTGTGGGCTTCGTGCATCCCAGGAAGATTTCCTGCCGGCGAGGAAGAAGATAACAACAATCACAGATTATACTATCTTACAACCAAAGATTTTCAATCTTTTTCGGAAACAAAACTTTTCTTTGATCCCGGATTTAGTGTGATTGATGGGGTAATCGTGAAAAGAGGATTAAACGATTATGTATTGGTATTTAAAGACAACACAAGGCCCAACAGGAATCTCAGGGTAGCTTTTGCCAAATCTCCTATAGGTCCTTTTTTCAATATATCAGAACCTTTTACTGAAGAATTCTCGGAAGGCCCTACGGTAGCTAAAGTAAAAAATGATTATCTCATTTACTTCGATTTGTATCGAAAAAAAATATATGGGGCAACGAAAACATCAGATTTCATTCATTTTGAGGACGTCACAAAGCAAATACAAATTCCCGATGGTCATAAACATGGAACCATAATACAAGTTCCTCTTGCCATAGTTGAAAATTTAAAAGAACAAAAAGAATAAATTCTTACGACCTAAAAAGAAAAACTGATGAATAAATCTATACGCCGATTTTCACTTTGTAGTTTATTGCTTTGTCTTTCGACAATGCTCAATGCACAAGAAAGAGTACATTATACAGGAAACGGACTTTCGAATCCTGCCTATCACGATGGACAATTATCGCCTGTCATAGGAGTTCATAATATTCAGATTATGAGAGCCAACAGGGAATACCCCCATGCTTCGAACGGCAATGGATGGACATACAATCATCAACCCATGATGGCCTACTGGAACGGACAATTCTATGTACATTACATTTCGGACGTAAAACACGAACACGTTCCCCCTTCGCAAACTATGCTGGTAACATCAAAAAATGGTTATAGTTGGACAAATCCCGTGGTTTTATTTCCTACCTACAACGTACCGGAGGGTTACACTAAACCTAACAATCCACATGTGGCCAAAAACTTACAGGCCGTTATGCATCAACGGGTGGGTTTTTATGTTTCCAAATCGAACCGACTAATAGCCATGGGCTATTATGGAGTTGCACTAGATGAAAAAGACGATCCTAATGACGGAAATGGCATTGGACGAGTGGTACGTGAAATCAGAAAAGACGGTTCATTCGGCCCGATATATTTTATCCGCTACAATCACGGGTTCAACGAAAAGAATACCGACTTTCCATTTTATAAAAGCAGCAAAGATAAAGAATTCGTAAAAGCATGCGACGAAATATTAAATAACCCACTCTATGTGATGCAATGTATAGAAGAAGCTGATCGAGACGATCCCTTGATTCCACTGAAAAAGGAATATAAAGCTTTTTGTTACTATCATTTGCCTAATGGCAACGTGGTAGGATTATGGAAGCATGCTTTAACTTCCATAAGTAAAGACGGCGGATGGACATGGGAAAAACCGGTGGAAAGAGCAAAAGGGTTTGTCAACAGCAACGCAAAAATATGGGGACAACGACTGACAGACGGTATGTATGCCACCGTTTACAATCCGTCCGAATACAGATGGCCGTTAGGCATTTCCCTTAGCAGCGACGGATTGGAATATACCACATTAAACCTTGTTCAGGGTGAAATTCCCCCGATGCGGTACGGAGGAAATTATAAATCCTACGGTCCTCAATACACGAGAGGTATTCAAGAAGGAAACGGTA
>Ga0265293_10008099_pt1 | contig 15761 bp, 14 predicted proteins | sample Munlanlewell138R_FD_192505 | JGI IMG/M metagenome (GOLD analysis project Ga0265293, IMG submission 192505) | Leachate microbial communities from a municipal landfill in Southern Ontario, Canada - Leachate well 138R | ecosystem: Engineered > Solid waste > Landfill > Unclassified | place: Canada...
CGACAGGATCATGGTGTTGATGGCCACCGACTTGCCCGAGCCGGTGGTGCCGGCCACCAGAACGTGCGGCATCTTGGCGATATCGACGATCACCGCCTCGCCATTGATGGTCTTGCCGAGCGCCAGAGCGAGCTTGGCCTTGCTGGTCTCGAAATCCCGGCTGGCCAGAATCTCGCGCAGATAAACCGTTTCGCGCCTTGCATTGGGAAGCTCGATGCCGATGGCGTTGCGGCCCGGAACCACGGCGACGCGCGCGGCGATCGCGCTCATGGAGCGGGCGATGTCGTCGGCAAGGCCGATGACACGGCTCGACTTGATGCCGGGCGCCGGCTCCAGCTCATAGAGGGTGACCACCGGACCGGGGCGCACCTGAATGATCTCGCCCTTGACGCCGAAATCCTCCAGAACCCCTTCCAGCAGGCGGGCGTTCTGCTCAAGCGCATCCGCCGAGAGGCTGGAATCGCGCACCACATTGGGCGGGTTGGACAGGAAGTGCAGCGACGGCATCTCAAAGCTGTGCGCGCCGCTCATGCCCGGATGAATGAGCGAAGTCTGCGCCTCGCGCTGCACCCGGGCACCGGGCGCCGGGCGCGGCGCGGGCGATGCCACGCGCGCTCCGCCTTCGGGAGACCGGAAATTCTGGACATGACCTTGCGGCGCATGGCCCTGCTGATCGTCGAACCAGAGATCGCCTTTGTCCCCATCGTCGAAGACGTCGCGGTCATGCGGATCGAGCGGCGGTGAGGGCTGCCTGACCATTTCCGCAAATAGCTCGGGTTCGACGCGAGCGCTGCCGCCTCGATACATGCGGGCTTCTTCCATTTCCGCCGATTCGACGCGCTCAGCCGCCTGCCGCCATGCGCTGCGGCGCGACTGGGCCGGCATTTCGGGATAACCATCATCAGCCGCCCGACGGGACGGCACATGCCTGTGCATCCAGCCCCGTGCCGACATCCACCAGTGGCCCAGCATACCCAGCAGCAGGCTGCCACGCCCCTCATCGTCGTCCTCGCCATCCTCATAGAGGACGGAATCCGCATCGTCTGCGTCGTCATATTCATCTGCGTCTGTGATGGCGACGCCATTGCCGCGCCGGATCAGGCCCGAACCATAGGCAAACAGCCACAGGCAGGGCGCCGCCAGCACGCCGGCAATGACCGCAGCCACCAGTCCGGTCGGATAATCGCCGATGAACATGCCGGGGATTCGCAGCACCATGTCGCCCGACACACCCCCGAGCCCTGTCGGCAGTGGCCAGGTAGGCGGCGGCGTGATGCAGGCGGCCATCGCGGCGGCCAGCAGCGAAAAGCCCAGCCAGCCAAGCGCGCGCCGAGGCAGACGCCCGATCCCGCGCGCTGAAAACAGAAGGAAGCCCCAGATCACCGCCGGCACGAGGCTGGCGACGGCAGCCAGACCGAAGAACTGCATGGCGAGATCCGAGAACACCGCGCCGGCGTAGCCCATGGCGTTGGTGACGATGTTATCTGTGGCATGGCTGAAACTTGGATCGGAGACGTTCCAGGTGGCCAGACTTGCCACGCCGAAGCCCACGAAAGCGAACAGCGCGAAGCCGGTTATCCGCCCGACCTGCCGTCGCGCGAATGCCTGCAGGCCTCCATAGGCCGGTTCTTCCAGCGCAAGCCGTGCTGTCGCCCCTGAACGCATGAATCTGGTCCTCGTCGGTCTTGGTGAGCCGGCGCGAACGCCGGACGGACTCTGAGGCTCAAACTAGCGAAGGGATGGTTAAAACCGCATTAACCATGCGGGAGGTGAGTGCTTTTCGACCGCCGACTGTCCAGAAGCTAAACTCCACGGCATCTGCGAAATGCTTTGATCCGGAAAGGACTTCAAAAGAAAAAACCCGGCAGTTGCCTGCCGGGTTCTTCTGTTCGGACGGTAAAACCGATCTTAGAACGAACGCTGGAAGCGGAGGAAACCACCCCAGCCGTCTTCGGACGACGCCAGACGGTTGCCAGCGGTGTCGTACTTCCACGACGAGTAGGCAACTTCCGGACGGATCACGAAACCGGGAACGATGTTGTAGTCAACACCAACAACGGCGCCGAAACGATCGGAGTCGTCATACGAGAGCTGAACGTTGAGGGCAGTCTTCTCGCTGAACTTGTACTGACCACCGCCCCAGACGGCCCAGTCGCCACCCCAGGTAGCGTAGTTGCTCGAACGCGTGGCATGACCATCGGCGTCAGTCAGACCAGCCATGATCCACAGGGTCAGAGCTTCGTTGACGTTGACGTCGAGGCGCAGCTTACCAGCAACCTTCTCGAAGTTGGCGTCATAACCGACGACACCAGCGATCGAGCCCCAGCCCTGCGTGTACGAGGCGCCAGCCACGACATGCGGAACGTAGGAGTCGAGGGTGAAGGCAGGGCCGTTACCCTCTTCAACGCCAACCGTCGCCGAGAAGCCGTTGCCACCATCGAAGGTGTAAGCGATCAGGTGGGTCTTGCCCGGGGTGTAGTTGACCAGATCATCATTGATGACCGAGCCGGCAGAGTTGGTCAGCGTCTCGAACAGCGAGTCGGTGTAGGCGATGGTCAGGCCACCGAGCTGAATGATGGCGTGCTCAAGCTCCCAGTCGCGTTCGGTGTAGCTGACGCCGGCCGCACGGCTGGTGTCCTGCTGGAAGTACACCGAAGTGTAAGCGCGGAGCGTACCGTACTCGGTTTCACCACGGGCGTCGAAGGTGAGCTGAGCGCGCATGCGCTTGTCATAGGTATCGTGCGTGCCGGTACCCTTCTTCTTGTCGGTGATGTCCTGCAGACCGAACAGATCACCCACGCCGATGTCGTAACGCAGGTAGCCGCCGATCTTCAGGCAGGTCTCGGTGCCCGGGATGTAGAAGTAGCCAGCGCCATAAACGTCGCAGATGCGGACGTATTCAGCGGGCTCCGGCTCGGCCACGACGATAGCGTCGGCAGCACGTGCGCCGGAGACTGCGACGAGGGCCGCAGCGGAGCCGAGAAGAAGGCTCTTGATGTTCATGTTTATCTCCAGTCGAAATTGAAACAATTTGATATCGTGCATGCCGATATCGCTCACGGACGTTTTCAGGAACTGGGTGATTCCCGTTCGCCTCTGTGCACCGATTAGTCGCCGAAGGAGCATGCACTTACAAGCCTGTTTGCCATTTCGGAGCCGGCAAAAAGTGCTGCTTGAGTGTGGGTGTTGCAGTTCTGATACATTTTGGAGCCAGAGGTAACACATTGTTAACCCTGAGAATATTGCGTGCAATTCATACGAAGCCTGATCGCACCACAAGCGCGCATGAAGACCTTACCGGCTCTTCATCGTTTTCAAGGCAAAAAAGAACCCGGCAGTTGCCTGCCGGGTTCTTCTGTTCAGACGGTAGAACCGATCTTAGAACGAACGCTGGAAGCGGAGGTAACCACCCCAGCCATCGTCCTTGCCAGCAACCTTGTTGCCGAGAACGTCATAGTTCTTCCAGGAAACGTAGGACACTTCCGGACGGATCACGAAGCCCGGAACGATGTTGTAGTTGACGCCAACCACAGCAGCGAAGGTGTCGAGATCGTCATAGGAGAGCTGAACGTTGAGGGCGGTCTTGGAGTTGAACTTGTACTGACCACCACCCCAGACGGCCCAGTCGCCGCCCCAGGTGCCGTAGTAGCTGTTCGTGCCCTGCAGCTGACGACCGGTGCGGGTAGGGTTTGCAGCGAATGCGTGCGCGCTGTCCGACCAGTTCCAATCCTGATAGCCGGCCATAACCCAGAGGGTCAGAGCGTCGTTGACGTTGACGTCGAGGCGCAGCTTACCAGCAACCTTCTCGAAGTTGGCGTCATAACCGATGACACCGGCGATCGAGCCCCAGCCCTGCGTGTACGAGGCGCCCGCCACGACATGCGGAACGTAGGAGTCGAGCGTGTAACGGGTGCCCTTGCCCTCTTCAACACCAACCGTCGCCGAGAAGCCGTTGCCGCCGTCGAAGGTGTAGGCGATCAGGTGGGTCTTGCCGGGGGTGTAGTTGACCCAGCCGTCCTGCATGACAGCGCCGGCCGAATCGGTCAGCGTCTCCATCAGCGAGTCGGTATAGGCGATGGTCAGGCCACCGAGCTGGATGATGGCATGCTCAAGTTCCCAGCCGCGCTCGGTGTAGCTTACGCCGGCAGCGCTGCTGGTGTCCTGCTGGAAATACACCGAAGTGTAAGCGCGGAGCGTGCCGTACTCGGTCTCACCACGAGCGTCGAAGGTGAGCTGAGCGCGCATACGCTTGTCGTAGGTGTCGTGCGTGCCGGTACCGTTCTTCTTGTCGGTGATGTCCTGAAGGCCGAGCACGTCGCCCACGCCGATGTCGTAACGCAGATAGCCGCCGATCTTCAGGCAGGTCTCGGTGCCCGGGATGTAGAAGTAGCCAGCGCCGTAAACGTCGCAGATGCGGACGTATTCAGCGGGTTCCGGCTCGGCCACGACGATAGCGTCGGCAGCACGGGCGCCGGAGACTGCGACGAGGGCCGCAGCGGAGCCGAGAAGAAGGCTCTTGATGTTCATTTTCTGACCTCCAGTCAAAAGTTCAAAAACGGGTTTGGGCTTTGTCTTTACTGAAGGACATTGTTCCCTGCCCCCATCCCCACGATCGAAAAAGAGGCGCACCGCGCTTCTTCTTCGAGATCGACATTACCTATCGCGCTTTCGGGTTCAACAGGGAACACAACTCACTGCAACCCTCGCCGCCGCTATCCGAAAGGTGTGTTGCACAAACGCAACGGTTTTTGCGGCGATGGAAACCTCTTGTTAACCAACGGGTCCCGTAAGGGAAGATTATCCTTCACCAACAAGCACGAATCGCCCCGCAACCAAAAAAAGAAGGCCGGCAAAACCGGCCCCGAGTTGTGTTGAGAATCAGACCTCAACATGTCCACTCTGTTTGCTCCCTTTGCGGGGCGTTCCCCTTTGGTGGTTATTAAGTGATGGGGGTGGTTATGAGTGATAGGCGACCTCGCCATGGGAGGTGATGTCCAGCCCCTGCGATTCTTCTTCAGCCTTGGGCCGCAACCCGACAAGCGCATCGACAAGCTTGTAGAGAATGGCTGAAACGACGCCGCACCAGACGATGGTGATGAGGACGGCGAGGAACTGCGTCCACAGCTGCGCACCCATGGTCACGCCTTCGCCGTAGCCGACGCCGCCCAGCGAGGTCGAAGCGAAGATGCCCGTGCCGATGGCGCCGACAATGCCGGCGACACCGTGGATGCCGAACACGTCGAGGGAATCATCATAGCCAAGCCGGATCTTGACGACCGCAACGAAGTAATAGGCCACCACGCTGGCGATGGCGCCAAGAACGATGGCGCCGACCGGGCCAACGAAGCCGGCCGCAGGCGTCACCGCGACGAGGCCAGCGATCACACCGGACGCGCCACCCAGCATCGAGGCCTTGCCCCGCGCCACCTTTTCCACCAGCGACCAGGCGATGACGGCGCCGGCGGTGGCCGTGAAGGTGTTGATCATGGCAAGAGCTGCGGATCCACCGGCCGAAAGCGCCGAACCCGCATTGAAGCCGAACCAGCCCACCCACAGGATGGCAGCGCCCACCAGCGTCAGCGGCAGATTGTGCGGCGCCATGTTTTCCTTGCCGTAGCCCGCACGCTTGCCGATCACGATCGCACCGACCAGCGCCGCGATTCCGGCATTGATGTGAACCACCGTGCCGCCGGCGAAGTCCATGGTGCCCCAGCCGAAGAACAGGCCGTTCTCATCCCACGCCATGTGGGCGACGGGGAAGTAGACGAGGCTGACCCACAGAACGACGAACAGGATGACGGCGCCAAACTTCACGCGCTCGGCGAAACCACCCACGATCAGCGCCGGCGTGATGCAGGCGAAGGTCATCTGGAAACAGATGAAGACGAGCTCGGGAATGGTGCCCGAGACGGAGTCCGGCGTCACCCCGGCGAGGAAAAGCTTGCCGAAGCCGCCGAAGAAGGGGCTGTCGCTGCCGCCGAAAGCGAAGGAATAGCCCCACAGCACCCACACCACGATGACGGCAGCGGTGATCATGGTGCACTGCATCAGCACCGACAGCACATTCCGGGACCGCACGAGGCCGCCATAAAACAGGGCCAGCCCCGGCAGGATCATGAACAGCACGAGAATGGTCGAAACCAGCATCCAGGCCGTATCGCCGGAATTGATCGCGGCTGCCGCAACCGCTTCCGTCGCGGCTTCCGCCGCCTCCGGGGCAGCTTCCTGCGCCGAGGCGGCGAGCGGGCCGAACAGCGCCAGAGCCGCCGGGCCAAGCAGCCCCGCTCTTGTCAGGGTGGAAGAAAAATTCATTGATCTCTCCATGATAAATCGGGCGCGCCTGATCACAGGGCGTCGGTGTCGGTTTCGCCGGTACGGATGCGCACGGCCTGATCGATGCCGAAGACGAAGATCTTGCCGTCTCCGATCTGGCCTGTGCGGGCGGCGGTGCGGATGGCCTCGACGGCCTTGTCGGCAAGATCGCCGGCGACCGCGACGTCGATCCTTATTTTCGGCAGGAAGCTCACGGCGTATTCGGCGCCGCGGTAGATTTCAGTGTGCCCCTTCTGACGCCCGTAGCCCTTGACCTCGGTAACGGTCAGACCTTCGATGCCGAGCGCCATCAACGCCTCGCGCACCTCGTCGAGCTTGAACGGCTTGATGACAGCCATCACGATTTTCATCAGCTTTCACCCTCTGCTGGTGCGGCATCCCGCACGCTGTCTCACCGACCCGACGCGGACCGGCAGCACAAAGTGACAATCAAGCGCCGTGCCAGTTGCCGTGGCACGCGCTCAACACACTGATTTCAAAGCGATAAAACTTTCCTGCCGAGGCTGGTCATGCGCCCACCGGCAATCGATGAGATTAATTTTTAGGCAGGAATATCAAGATGCACAAAATTAAGGCTTCTTGCGCAGGCGGATAAGCCCCTCCTGTGCGACGGAGGCGATCAGCGTTCCGTCACGTGCAAACAGCGCGCCACGGGTAAAACCCCGCGCCCCTTGCGTCGAAGGGCTGTCCTGCGTGTAGAGGATCCAGTCGTCCAGCGGGTTCTGGCGATGGAACCACATCGCATGATCGAGGCTCGCAGCCTGGATGTCGCGGTCGAACACGGCCCGCCCATGCGCGAAGGTGGAGGTGTCGAGCAGGGTCATGTCGGAAAGATAGGCCAGCACCGCGCATTGCAGCGCGCGGTCGGCCGGAACCGGGCCAGTGGTGCGGATCCAGATGTTCTGCTTTGGCTCCAGCTTTTCGCGGCTCGTATAGTGCTTGAGCATGACCGGCTTCATTTCCACCGGACGCGGCCGTTCCCAGTAGCGGCTTATACCCTCCGGCACGCTGTCGCCGAAATGGCCGATCAGTTCCTGTTGCGTCATCAGCGAATCGGGTTCGGGAACGTCGAGCGGCATCGCCACCTGATGCTCCAGCCCCTCCTCATCCTGCTGGAAGGAGGCTTCCAGAGAAAAAATGGCATGGCCGTGCTGGATCGCCACCACACGGCGCGTGGTGAAGGAACCGCCATCGCGGATGCGGTCGACCTCATAGACGATCGGCAGCTTGGTGTCGCCGGGACGCATGAAATAGCCGTGAAGGGAATGCACATGGCGATCCCCGCCCACGGTGCGTTGCGCCGCCACCAGCGCCTGCGCGATGGTCTGGCCGCCGAACACGCGCTGCCAGTCGCTTTCGGGGCTGCGACCACGGAACAGATTGTGCTCCAGCCTTTCGAGGTCGAGAATGGAAAGAAGCTCGTCCATCGCGGTGATCATGAGTGGTCCCCTGCCTTATCGTGTTCTGTGATGTCCGACAGGATGGGCATGGCGTCAAGGCTGCTATATATCCTCAGGCAGCCGGTGAAGAAGGTTGGACGATGACGGTCAAGAGCAAAGCGACGAAAACAGCGGAAAAGCCGGCCGGTGCCGACAAGCTCGACATTCTGATCGCAGGCGCCGGATATGTGGGGCTGGCCAGCGCCGTCGCCATGAAGCATGCCCGCCCGAACCTCAGGGTTGCCGTGGTCGATGCCGCCCCTGCCGACGCCTGGCAGAACGACAACCGCGCCTCCGCAATCGCCGCTGCCGCCTGTCGGATGCTGGAGCAACTCGATGTCTGGCACCGCGTCGCACCGCAAGCGCAGGCGATCACCGAAATGATCATCACCGATTCGCGCACGGCCGATCCGGTGCGGCCGGTGTTCCTCACCTTCGATGGCGAGGTGGGTGAGGGCGAACCCTTTGCCCACATGATCGCCAACCGCGACCTCAACGGCGCATTGCGCGCACGGGCGGCCGAACTCGGCATCGACATGATTCAGGGCGTGGGCGTGCAGGGGTTCGAAACCGATGGCGGCGGCATCACCGTTCAACTGGCGGATGGCGCTTCGCTGCGCTCCCGGCTGCTGGTCGCCGCCGACGGTGTGCGCTCGAGGCTGCGCGACCTGGCCGGCATCAAGACGGTACACTGGGATTACGGCCAGTCCGGCATCGTCTGCACGGTAGCCCATGAGCGCCCCCATAATGGCCGCGCCGTGGAGCATTTCCTTCCTTCCGGCCCCTTCGCCATTCTGCCCCTGAAAGGCAACCGTTCCTCGCTGGTGTGGGCTGAACGGACGGAAGAAGCCGAGCGGCTCGTCAATGGCGACGAAATGATCTTCGAGGCGGAACTGGAACGCCGCTTCGGACTGGAACTCGGTGAAATCCGCGTCGAGAACAAGCCGCGCGCATGGCCGCTCGGGCTCACTCTCTCGCGCAGTTTCGTCGCCCCGCGCGTGGCGCTTGCCGGCGATGCCGCGCACGGCATCCACCCCATTGCCGGACAGGGCCTTAACCTCGGCTTCAGGGATGTTGCAGCACTTGCGGAAGTGATCGTCGAGGCCGACCGCCTGGGTCAGGACATCGGCGCACTCGACGTGCTGGAGCGCTATCAGCAGTGGCGCCGGTTCGACACGGTGCAGATGGGCGTGACCACGGACGTTCTGACGCGGCTGTTCTCCAATGACAGCCCCCCCCTGCGTTTCGCCCGCGACTTCGGTCTCGGGCTGGTCGAGCGCCTGCCCCGGCTGAAGGACTTCTTCATTCGTCAGGCCGCAGGTCTTTCCCCCCACACGCCAAAACTGCTCCGGGGCGAGCCTATCTGAAGCCTTTCCCATCATCGCAGTCATTTCAGGAGGTGGCCTATGAGCCTCGAGTCCGTCCGTGCCTGGTTCAGCGAACATGCGCCCGACGTTGAAATCATCGTCACCGAGGAAAGCTCGGCAACGGTCGCACTTGCCGCGGCGGCGCATGGCGTGGAACCTTCGCAGATTGCCAAGACCATCTGCCTCAGGGCCGCAGACCAGCCGCCCATGCTGATCGTCACCGGCGGCCTCGCCCGTATCGACAACCGAAAGTTCAAGGACAGGTTCAGCGGCAAGGCACGTATGGCAGGCGCCGAGGAAGTGGTTGAACTCACCAGCCACCCGGTCGGAGGCGTATGCCCGTTCGGCCTGCCGGCCGCGCTGCCGATCTACTGCGATATCTCGCTGCGCGCATTCGCCGAGGTGGTGCCGGCCGCCGGCGCCACCAACGCCGCCGTGCGCATGGAAACCGAACGGCTGGCCGAACTGACCGGCGCCGAATGGGTGGATGTCTGCCAGTAAAAGCATCCCCCAAAGGCGGTTCGGATCCGGAAAACGACGTAAGGCGAAGGCCTGAAGCAACGGCATCTGGCTGCATCCGGATGCGACGTGCTTCACGCAGCCTTGCCTTACAAAGCCGGCCGCGCGCACTATCTCCTTCATCAGGCAGGCGCCGCCTGCCGATCTGGCAGAAGGAGAAGATCATGAACCGTCACGCCACCGCCGTCTGGAAAGGCACGCTCACCGACGGAGCCGGCACGCTCGACACCCAGAGCGGAGCTTTCTCAGGACAGCCCTATTCCTTCAAGGGCCGGTTTCAGGATGAAGCCGGCAAGTCGGGCACCAACCCCGAAGAACTGATCGCGGCCGCCCATGCCGGCTGCTTCGCCATGCAGCTTTCGCATTTTCTGGCCGAGAACGGCACTCCTGCCGAGGAATTGAAGGCTGAAGCCGTCGTCACCTACGGCCCGGCGGCAGGTGGCGGATTCGAGATCACCGAAAGCGCGCTGAAGTTGACCGGCAAGGTGCCGGGCATCGACGAAGCGAAGTTCCGGGAACTGGCCGAAAAGGCAAAGAGCGGCTGTCCCGTTTCAAAAGCGCTCGGTGCGATCAAGGTATCGCTCGACGCGAAACTCGCCTGAACCGCCGTTCCGGCAACACCCGGCATGAACAAAAAGCCCCGGAAATCCGGGGCTTTTTTCATGAAGCACTCTCAGGCGCCCAGCGCGTCCAGCCGCTCGGTGAGCTGGCGCACCTGCTCCTCAAGCGCTGCAATGCGCGCTTCGAGCTCTGCATCCCCGGCCACCACCACCGGGCCCGATGCCGCGGAAAGGGCTGCCACATCGACAGGCCCGCACAGAAGATGCACATAGCGATCCTCACGCTGACCGGGACCACGGCCGATTTCCTGCACCAGCGGCGGACGCTTGCCGATCAGCATGTCGAGTTCGGTGCGCAGATCGTCAGCGGAGGCGAAGCGTGCAAGGCGCTCGGCGCGCGCCAGAAGCTCGTGCACCGTTTGCGGGCCGCGCAGCATGAGCAGGCCGAGCAGCGCCGTCTGCGGCACGGTCAGCGAGAATTTCTGCGCCATCAGATGTTCGTAGCGCTCCACCCGCGACGCGAAGATCTGGCGCACGAAACCCTTCTGCTCCAGCATCTTGAGGCCGCGCAGGACGTCCGGCTGGGTCAGCGCCATGACCGGATCGCGCGCAGTCTTCTGGTTTGCCGCCGCCAGAAGCGCATTCGATGTGAGCGGATAGACGTCCGGCGTCAGTTCCTTCTTCTCGATGAGACAGCCCAGAATGCGGGCCTCAAGGGCGCTCAGCTGCGGCAATCCTTCGCTATCCATCGCTTTGAACTCTCCGATCCAGACAAAAAGGCCGCCGCCGGGGTTGCGGCAGCGGCCTTGCTATAACCCATCGAAACCGGGGCGCAAACTTTTCGCGCCGGCTTTGAGGAATGCTGCCGTCAGACGCGACGCTCCACCATCATCTTCTTGATCTCCGCGATCGCCTTGGCCGGGTTAAGGCCCTTGGGGCAGGTCTGCGCGCAGTTCATGATGGTGTGGCAGCGATAGAGCCGGAACGGATCCTCCAGATTGTCGAGGCGCTCGCCCTTGGCTTCGTCGCGGGAATCGATCAGCCAGCGATAGGCCTGCAACAGCACGGCCGGGCCGAGATAGCGGTCGCCGTTCCACCAGTAGCTCGGGCACGAGGTGGAGCAGCAGGCGCACAGGATGCACTCGTAGAGGCCGTCCAGCTTCTCGCGGTCCTCGTGGCTCTGCAGCCATTCCTTGGCCGGTTCGGGCGAAACGGTCTGCAGCCACGGCTCGATCGATGCGTGCTGGGCATAGAAATTGTTGAGGTCGGGAACCAGATCCTTCACCACCTGCATGTGCGGCAGCGGATAGACCTTGATCGGCCCCTTGATCTCCTCAGAGCCCTTGGTGCAGGCCAGCGTGTTGGCGCCGTCGATGTTCATCGCGCAGGAACCGCAGATGCCTTCGCGGCAGGAGCGGCGCAGCGTCAGCGTCGGATCGATCTTGTTCTTGATCCACAACAGGCCGTCGAGAACCATCGGCCCGCAATCGTCCATGTCGACGAAATAGGTGTCGATGCGCGGATTCTCGTCGTCGTCGGGCGACCAGCGGTAGATCCGGTACTCGCGCAGATTGGTGGCGCCTTCCGGCTTCGGCCAGGTCTTGCCCTGCCGGATCTGCGAGTTCTTGGGGAGCGTGAGTTCGACCATTTTTCAGATCCTCAATACACGCGCGCCTTGGGCGCGATCTTGGCCGGGTCGATGCCGCCATCCTCTGGCTTGATCTGCGGCTCGGTTTTCACCGGGCGGTAGGAGAGCGTGACCTTGCCATCGGGGCTGAGGTGCGAAAGCGTGTGCTTGCGCCAGTTCACGTCATCGCGTGCCGAGAAATCCTCACGCGCATGCGCGCCGCGGCTTTCCTTGCGCGCTTCGGCGCTGACGACCGTGGTGATGGCGTTGGCCATCAGGTTTTCCAGCTCCAGCGTTTCCACCAGATCAGAATTCCAGATCATCGAGTGATCGAAAACCTTGATGTCCTTCAGCTCGCCCCAGATCTGGGCGATGCGCCTGCAGCCATTCTCAAGCGATTCCTGGGTGCGGAACACGGCAGCGTCTTCCTGCATGGCGCGCTGCATGCGCTCTCGGATGACGGCAGTCGGCGTCGAGCCGTTGGCGTGGCGCAGGCGGTCGAAGCGCTCCATGATCTTGTCGCAGGCGGCAATGTTCAGGTCCGGCACCGGTGCCTTGGCGTCGACGACCTCGGCGGCGCGGATGGCAGCCGCACGACCGAACACCACAAGATCGATCAGCGAGTTGGAGCCGAGACGGTTGGCACCGTGCACCGAGGCGCAGCCGGCCTCGCCGACAGCCATCAGGCCGGGCGTCACGCGATTGGGATCGTCGGCGGTCGGATTGAGCGCTTCGCCCCAGTAGTTGGTCGGCACGCCGCCCATATTGTAGTGCACCGTCGGCAGCACCGGGATCGGCTCCTTGGTGAGGTCGACGCCGGCGAAGATCTTGGCCGACTCGGAGATGCCCGGCAGCCGCTCATGCAGCACGGCCGGATCGAGATGGTCGAGATGCAGGAAGATGTGGTCCTTGTTCTTGCCCACGCCACGGCCTTCGCGGATTTCCAGCGTCATGCAGCGCGAAACCACGTCACGCGAGGCAAGGTCCTTGGCCGATGGCGCGTAGCGCTCCATGAAGCGCTCGCCCTCGGAATTGACCAGATAGCCGCCCTCGCCGCGCGCACCCTCGGTGATCAGGCAGCCCGCGCCATAGATGCCGGTCGGGTGGAACTGCACGAACTCCATGTCCTGAAGCGGCAGGCCGGCGCGTGCCACCATGCCGCCGCCGTCGCCGGTGCAGGTATGGGCCGAAGTGGCCGAGAAATAGGCGCGGCCATAGCCGCCGGTCGCCAGCACGACCATCTTGGCCGAGAAGCGGTGGATGGTGCCGTCATCAAGGTTCCAGGCCACCACGCCGGTGCAGGTGCCGTCCTGATCCATGATCAGGTCGAGCGCGAAATACTCGATGAAGAACTGCGCATGGTGCTTCAGCGACTGGCCGTAGAGCGTGTGCAGGATGGCGTGGCCGGTACGGTCCGCGGCAGCGCAGGTGCGCTGCACGGGCGGGCCGTCGCCGAAATTCTGCATATGGCCGCCGAACGGGCGCTGATAGATCTTGCCTTCCTCGGTACGCGAGAACGGCACGCCGTAATGCTCAAGCTCATAGACGGCAGCCGGCGCCTCGCGCGCCAGATATTCCATGGCGTCGGTGTCGCCCAGCCAGTCGGAGCCCTTCACGGTGTCATAGAGATGCCAGTGCCAGTGATCCGGCCCCATGTTGCGCAGCGAGGCGGCGATGCCGCCCTGTGCCGCGACCGTGTGCGAACGGGTCGGGAAAACCTTGGTGATGCAGGCCGTCTTCAGCCCCTGCTCGGCCATGCCGAGCGTAGCGCGCAGGCCGGCACCGCCGGCGCCGACGACGACGACATCGAATTTATGATCGACATAAGTATAGGCGGCCACGGGTCAGCCTCCGAATGCAAGCTTGAGCAGGGCAAAGATCGAAGCGATGCCGACTGCTGCGGTAAAGAAGGTGTTGAGGAGGAGGCACACCAGCTTGATGCCTTCGGCGTGAACGTAGTCCTCGATGATGACCTGCATGCCGAGACGCATGTGGTAGAGGCCGGAAACCAGCATGGCGACCATGACCAGCGCCACGGCGGGATGAGCGAGCGCTGCGCGCACCTCATCATAGCCCGCCCCGTTCATTACGATCAGGAAGCCGACGAAGAACAGGAACAGCGGAATGTTGGCCACTGCGGTCAGACGCTGGCGCCAGAAATGCATGGTGCCTTCATGGGCGGAGCCCAGCCCGCGCACCTTGGCCAGCGGCGTACGCATATCCTTGCGGGAACGACTCATGCCCAGCCTCCCCGAACCATCACGCCCACAACCCAGACCACGATCGTCAGCACCACCGAGCCCACCACGGTCGCCCATGCGAGCTTCGAGGCCGTGTGCTTCTCAAGCGCAGCACCCGTATCCCAGATGAAGTGACGGATGCCGCCCAGCATATGCAGCATCAGCGCCCATGTGTAGCCGAACAGGATCAGCCGGCCGATGATGGTGCCGAAAAGCCAGTTGACGTAGTCGAAGCTTTCTTTCGATCCGGCGGCGGCGATCAGCCAGAACGCGACCAGAACGGTGCCGACATAAAGCGCGCCGCCGGTGATGCGGTGCAGGATCGACGTGGTCATCGTGATCTTCGGCCGGTAGACCGTCAGATGCGGCGATAGCGGCCTTGGTCTCGGCTGCGCGTGGGTGGCTGGTGAACGGCTCATGGCTCCCCCAATTGAGCTCCACCGATACAGGCCGTCGGACGCATATGCGTCATGGCCGGCTCGGAAAGCGACTTTAAGGACAGCGGCGTTCTAGAACTCTTTTTGCACCGCGTCAAAGCCAGAAAACCGTTTCCTATTCATAATTTAGTCTGAACAATTCGATTCGGTGACATTCAACCGGTTAAGAAATTCAAGATCAGCAGCGCGAATACTTAAGTTGACAAAAATAGTCATCTTGTACAGGTGAGTGGAGGATGGCGTCCTTTGACCACCAGTGCCTCGCGCCCGTCCAGCACAACTGCATCCACGCCCTTGCCGTAGCGGCTGCGCTGATTTGCCGGTGCGGCCGGCAATTCTTCCTCTTCGTCCGGTCCCATGACCCGGATGGAACTGCCGAGATTGCGGATCGTCATCATTGAGCCGTCGGCACAGTTATATGTGGAGGTAGAAGGTTGCGAGACCTCCTTCTCAGCCGTGATGGTCATCGATGTTTTCTCGCCGTCGGGACCGATCAGCGCTCTGTCTTCAGGCACTTTCGCACCCTGACCGGACACGCAGGCCGCGCAGGCAACAGGAAGAAGAACGAAAGCCACCCTCGCCATCCGGCACAGTTTCATGCGGTGATACCTCCAAGGGGAACCGAACCGGACTGCCAGAGCAAACATGCCCAGAGGCGGCATCCGGACGCGGATCAATTCGATCGTCTGCATCTGCAAACCGAACCATGCGCCCACGAGCGGTGGCGCGACACGATGTAACCGCGCTCCCCTTTCAGGATCAAGGGCAACGCACGCCTTTCACGAGAAAGCGGTGGAGCACCTTGAAAACAGCCTTTGATATCAGCCACATAGGAAGCGTCTTCAGAAAAGCTGCCGCGCTCTTCTTCTGCCTCTTAACAAAGATTAAGAAATAGTTAATTCTGCGTCCTGAATTCTTGCGGGGAAGCCCTCCCCGCAGCCCCGAAGGAGGCAGAAATGCCGCATATTCATCATCTGCTGCGTGCTGCGGGTTTCGGCCTTGCAGCGCTGTGCGCCGGGGCTGCCGTTCCCGCCAGCGCCTTTCAGAACAACGACCATGTCTACGCTGATTCGTTCGGCAATCTCGTGGTCGACAGTGCCGCCGGCTACAAGCGCATCGTCGTCGGGCAGGGCCATATGGCACGGCACATGGCTGCGAACACGACGACGGGTGAACCGCGTGTCGTCTATCTGGACGGAGCGGAACAGGATGCGGCATGGTCCGACTGCTATCGGCCGC
>Ga0265293_10008100_pt1 | contig 15755 bp, 16 predicted proteins | sample Munlanlewell138R_FD_192505 | JGI IMG/M metagenome (GOLD analysis project Ga0265293, IMG submission 192505) | Leachate microbial communities from a municipal landfill in Southern Ontario, Canada - Leachate well 138R | ecosystem: Engineered > Solid waste > Landfill > Unclassified | place: Canada...
AGATAAGATATCATTTAATTGAATCTTTGATAATTTTATAATTGGTTTACTTGGTTTATTTTTATTTATTATCCAAGCATTTCCATCTACATTCCATAGTGTTCCATCTAAATCAAAAAAGTGAATTTTTTTCATTTAATCTAAATCTATTTTTAAAGTATATATAAAAATAAAAAGGAGAAAATTATTTTTCTCCTTTTTAAATTCTTGGGAATGCTGAATTACTACCCCCAAATTTATTCATCATAGTCGATGGGTTATATTGTTTAGTTAATGAACTAGGATTAAACCCTGAATATTTTTCACTTTGTGATTTTTCTTGTTTTTCTCTTTGTTCATTTTCTTCTTTATTTTTCTCATTTAATAACTTAATATATTCTTCATATTCCCAATAATACCATGTATCAATAACATTAGTTGGGATATTATGTTGAACCATCCACTGAAATTTATTTTTCAATAAATCTGATATATCGGTTTGAAATAATGCAAATATTCTTTTCTTTATTTCATTATATTTATTTTCCGAATCTATCCAAGATATTTGGGAGTTCAAATAACTTTGATGCCCCTGTAGGAAACGTAAGTTCTGTGTGGACCTCCTGACCACACGATGGACATTCCATTTTTAAACCTTTAATTCCTATTGTCATATTATTAACCAATTCATTCAATCCCTGAAAAAGTATCAAATCATTCATATTACTAAATTCTTTATGTTTAGCTTTAATACCATCTGGTGTAATTGAACTCCTGTTATGCATTAAAAATGGCATAATTTTCATAAACGCAACATCTGGTTTTTTCTCCATCTGAACATTTCTTTTAATCTCTTCATAAAAATCTTCCTGTATACCAATAGTCGGTGGTGCTAATCTCCAAGAAACATCATTGTGTATAAGTTCATACACTCTTTCTTCTTTATTATAAAATCTATTTATAAATTCATTTGGTTCATATAAATCAAATGTAGATGGACCAAATTGACCATGTGTTGATCTAAATGGTATATTAAACTCATTCCCACATTCATTACAAACTACTTCTTTTGTTAAAGTATTACCACCTTGGAATGTTAATTCTCGTATCATAAAAATTAAAAACATCCTATCAGCATCTTTTAAATCTCTATAAGAACCTTTTGTACCATCAGGATGATAAAAAATAACATTCTTCGATAATAATTCATTCATTTTTTCAGTAATATCAACAAAATTATTATCATCTACCATAGAATATGACTGAATTTCTGCAACTTTAGCTGCTCTAATTGATATTTTTGTACTTGGTTTATAAAATTTACCACCAGGTAGATTTGAAATATTAACAGATACATAATCAGATGACGGTGCATCATACTTATCATTTACTATTTCTTTTTTAACCATTTCTTTTTTATCATTTTCACCCAATAAAGATTTAAGATAATCCTCATTTTGTTTTTCTATATTTCCTTTTTTGGGATTTTCTTGATTATTTGTATTCTCATTAATCATATTAATTGATTATTTTTTAATATTATATATTTATAATATGTTGGTACGTAACAAAAAAAAATTAAGATTTTAACAATTTAAATAACTATTTATAATTAAATATATCTTCTAAAATATCAATAGTTATTTTATCTTTATTTAAAAAATATTTAGCTCCCGATAATATCATTTTTTCTATGTTTGAAAAATTATCATAAAATGATATAGCAATTATCGTTGTACTTCTATAATAAATATTATTTATTATTTTAGATGTTTCTATACCATTAATTTTTGGTATATTTATATCCATGAATATAAAATCATATATCGTATCTGACACTTTATTGATTGCATCTTTTCCATCATATGATATATCTAATATTGATATTTTATTACCTAATATATCTTTAATTAATAAGGATAAGGTTTCTGTAAATACTTTATTGTCATCCACAATTAAAATAGAATAATTTATCTTCATACTATATATATAATTTTATATTATCATATTTTTACATAAAATTAAAAACCCCCTTATAATTAAGGGAGATTTAAATTAAAAATTATTCAGTTTTTTCTTTTAGATTTTAAGGATTTATAATCATCAATTATACCTTTTAATCTATCTTCTAAAGGATCACCTTTAACAGTTTCCATTAATCCTTCCCATCCACCATTTTTACTACTAAGTAATTCTCCTAAACCACTACCATTTCTTTGTTCTTTAATATTTCTTGCTAAAATATCAGATAATTTAATATCATTAGATGATATAAGTGACTCAATTAAACAGTTTGAATTGATTCCATTTCTGCTTTAATTTGCTAAATATGTATAGATGAACGTTCCTTTTTATAAGATAATTTAAGATCTTCTAGTTTTTTCTCTCTGTTAATTTTAGAATCGGATATAAGATATAATACTTATTATTTTTTGTTTACATATATTCTAGTTTAAAAAAAATAAGAGTTATGTTATTAAATTATGTTGTTAAACTTAGCCATATTTTCCTCTTTCCATAAAGGTTGTAAATTGTCTAAAGAATTTACTATACTAGGATCAGTTGCACTATCAAACGAAGTTAATGGCATAATATGATCAATTTCCCATTCGCCATAATTACTCCACGTCATCCCCTCTGTAAATTGTTTTTCAATTCTATGTTTTAATTGAACTGCTGAATATCCTAACATTTCTTGAGTTGTACCTTCTTTTTTCGTACCCATATGATATAAAGTTCTATATAACATCCTTCTCCATGCTATAATATGTGGATTATTTCTTCTATATTGGTAATATTTATCTCTATTTTCAACTTTATATTTTTTTATATATTCTTTAGCTCTTTCTTTATTTTTAGGAATTTTTCTATATTTTCTTTTCTTTTCTAGAATTATTTCTTGATTTTCTTTATGGTAATCCTTTTTCCTTTTCAATATTTTTTCTCTATTTTTTTCATAATATTCTTTATCATAATCAATTTGTTTTAATTTATTTTTTTCAATATTACGATAAACAGATAAATATTCATTTGTGCATTTTTTACAAATTGTAGAATATTTTTGTACTCCATTTTTATCTTTATATTTCTTAGAAAATTCACCAAATGATTTACCTAATAAACATTTAGTACATTTTTTTAATTCTTCCATACTCATATGTTATTTTTATTATATATTAAATAAAATGATTAAAGTTTATTATTTTTTTGAATAAATCTTCCAGAAAATCAAAAAATACGAAAATTAAACCCCTTATTTCTAAGGGGGTTATAAATATTAAATTTTTATTTTTCTTAACTATTTCATTATGAACTAGTTAGAAGTAATAATCCTCCCAATAGTCAGCAACAAAATTAGCGGTAAGTTCTTGAATATCAGCCCCACCACCCCAAACTAAATCTTCACCAACGTTAAATCCAGTTATTTGAGTATTGTGATAAGTTGCTCTTCTTATTATAACACCTTCTCTATCATGTTGATAAACAATAATTGTACCGGTCATATTTGATTTATAAGATGATGATCCATCTTCATTATTCCACGCTAAATCATACCAATCTTTTATCATTCTAAAAGTAAACATCTGTTTAGCATCATTTTGATTTATATTAAAAACAAAATCTAAACCAGTTGCTGATGTACTATCAGGGAATCCAACAAATAATCTAGTAGAATATTTATATCTCTGTTCTATTGTAGATAATGTTGGGTATGTTGGTAATTTGGCGTTTTTACAATTCTCCAATAGTAATAATTTACCTTCTGTACCATGTATATCTGATAATACTTCTGGTAAAAATATTTCTACTTCAAATAAATTTTTATAAATTGGTTCCCATTTACTATTGTGACTTGTAATATTTGTAAAATGTGGTAATCCTGCCATGTTATTATTATTATTTTTTCATTTTCTTATATTATATATTAAAAAATTTTTATCATTTTTTGATATATACTATATATAAAAAAATAATACTTATTTTTTATCTTTCCTCTTTTTGGCATCAATAGATGAATATTTAATTCCTACCCATTCATCTGGTATTTTATCGGATATGCTCATAAAATTATCATTATCTAATGGTGTATCTTGTCTTTTTAATTTTTTTCTAAATTTATATTCTAAAGAATTTAAAATTAAATTAAATTCATCATTATTATATGATTTTTTATCACTATTTAATAAATTAAACAACTCGTTTTCTTGTTCTATTGCAGTTTTCTTTTTTCTATATTCTAATTTAGACCATAAATATTTTTTTTCATCATCAGTTAATTTAATATTTTCAAATATATTAAATTCGTCGAATTTTTTAATTATATCCATATTATTTTTTATTTTTATATATAAATTTATAATTACCTGAATTATAAATACGATATATTTTTCTTTCTAACATTATATTATGTTCTGATTTATTTGAGTCAAATCCTTCTTTAACTAATAAATCTTTCCTATAATTAAATCTATATCTTCTTATCCCATCTACTACATAATAATAATTTGGTTCTGTAATATGTTCTAAATTAAAATTTAATTTTTCATATAAATTCCCATTTGAATAACTTCTATCAGCATAACTTATAACTTCTTTTGGGTTATATTTATTAATAAAATATTTAAATAACTTTGATGGCCCACCTATTACACTAGTATTTAATTTATTACAAAACCTTAACATTTCATAATTGCTTTCACTATTTTTAGAGTTCATACTTTTTCTTAATTTACCAAATGTCATTAAACTAACAATTTCATTATTATAGAATAATCCAATTTTAAAATTAGAACCAACAAATCCTTGTATGTGATTTTTATTTAAAAAATATCTAACTATTTTATTATTATCAATTTCTCTAATTTCACATTTTCTTGCAAATATTTTATTTGATGTTTTATTTAGTTTATTTAAAATCATAGATTTAACAATATCTTGTTTATAAACCCAATCGTCTTCATAAATATGAATTAATTGTATATTTCTTTCTAAACATAAATTAGTTTTATTAAAGTGATAATTATTTGATTTATTTAATTCATTATGCCAATAAACACCATTAAATTCAAATGATAATTTTAAATCTGGTAAATAAATATCTAATTCGTATGGTGGTATAATTTTTTTAGAATTAATAATAATTTCTTTATCATAATTTTCTTTTATGAAATTTAATAATTCTGTTTCCAATTGTGATATATTATTTTTATATGGTGGGAAGCATATAGTACAATATTTATAATTAAATTGTTTTCTACTTTTATATAAAGGGAATGATATTTCAAAATTATGATCTTTACCACAATCACATTTCATTATATATAATTTATTAGTTATATCAATATCTAAAATAGATTTATTATTTTCTTTTTCTTTTAATCTTTGTGTTAAAGAAATTTTATCTCTAAATCCTTTAATGTCCATAGAATTATTAACATCATATAGATTAAACATAGTATTTTTTAAATTTTCTTGCCATTTATTTTCATCTCTATTATTTACTCTCTTTTGAATAAATTCTTCCACTTTATTTGGATTATCTTTACCATATTTAAATAAATTTGTATTCTTAGTTTTTTCTTTTATTTCTTCTGATTGTAGTGCATGTTTAACTCCATATTTTTCTAACATTGTTTCTTCAAATTTTTTGCGCCATTGTTCAACATTAAAATTATTTAATCTTTTTTGTTGTATAATATGTGATTTTAATGGTACGTCAACACCATAATTTTTCATTAATGTCCTTTTACTTTTTTCTTTTATCTTTTCATTCTGCAATGAACAATTATACCCATACCTTTCATTATTAGTTTTAATAATTTTATCTTTAATTATTTGAGATTCTGCTGGCGTATTAGTACCAAATTTTTCTAAAGATTTTTGCTTCTTTATATCTTTAATATTTGGATCAGAACTAATACATTTTATCGAACAATATTTTTTATAACCTATTGTAGAATTTTTAAATTTAACATAATTATTACAATTTGGATTACTACATTTTGGTGGAATAATATTATGTTTATAACAATAAACTTTTTCTTTAAATGGAATTGTTTCTATATTATTTAATTTACTATAATTTATTATTTCTAAATATAATTCATTATAATTTAATTTCAAATATGATTCTTTTGATAATTTACCAGATGTATCAGGTTGTTCTAATATATTATTCATAAATAAATTATTTTTTAAAACATTATCAATATTTTTAAAGTCTTTATATGGTATTCTAATTAATTTAATATTATTAATTTTACAGAATTCATTTTTAATATTATCCCTTTTTATTTGTTTATTTAAATCATTATTTTCAAATACATCCTTATAATGAAATTCACCATCATATTCTATACATAAATTATATGACGGTATATAAAAATCAAAATATAATTTATTAATATTATCACACCCATCTAAATATTTTTGAGTTTCGTATTTTATATTATTATCAATTAAAAACTTTTCAATTTTAATTTCTCCTTTACTTTTATTACATTTACTGCAACCAAAACCCTGTAAATGACCAGCAGCTCTTTGTTCAAAATTACCATGTATGGGACATGTTATAATTATATATTGATCACTACCATTATAATTAGAATTATTATATGTATAATAATTATTATGTACTATTTTTGCTTTCTCTATATATTCTAAAGTATTCGATTTTCTTGTTTTGCATTCTGGACAACCAAATCCTTTTAAATGTATATTTGGACTTTGTTTAAATTCACCATGAATCGGACAAATTATTATACTTTTTGTTTTATTATTAATATAATTAAATTTAGTGTAGTTATATTTATGATAGTGTATATCATTAGAATTTTTAATAAATTCATCAATATCTTTAGGTTTTGTACCACCACAAACAGGACAACCTCTTCCACTTAAATGATCTGATAATATTTGATTAAACTCGCCGTGAACTGGACATATTATTTTTATTTTATCACTATTTTTATTAAATATTAAATCAGTATATTTATATTTGTTGTTATGAATAGAATTTAATCTAACTAAAACATCATCCTTATTTAATCTTTTTTTATCGTTTGAACATTTTCTACACCCATAACCTTTCAAATGAGAAGATGGACATTGTTGAAAATCACCATGAATCGGACAAGTAATTATAACTTTAGTTTTGTTATTTATATAATTAATTTTATCATATTTATAGAAATTATTATGTTTTTCATTTGATAATTTTATAAATCTATCTTTTCTATTCATACTTCACCGAACATTTTATACTTATATATAAAAACACCAAACTTGTTTATAATAAAAAAACCCACTATTTTAGTATAGTGGGTTTTAAAATTATTAATTAAATTATTGTTGGAAACCAGTAGAATTAATAGTACCTGTTTTTTCAATAGTAATATTATTAACAATCCATCCCATTCCCTTCACAATTTCAATGTGTGTATCCAATACACCACCTTGTAAGTCTATTATATAATTTGTATTATTTGTGGTATCACATATATTTCTGTAAGCATATAATGCATCCATATCTAAATATTTCTGACATATCATATCTGCTCTATATTTTATTTCAGATCTAATACCAGGTGTATTGAATTTCCACTGATATCTTAACAACATATCATATAATTCATTTTCAAGTTCTATTAAAACTTCTCTTGAGTGCATGTAGCTTAATGAAGATACTGGAAAAACTTGAGCTGTATTTTCATCATTTATTATATATCCAACGTTTCTAATAAATATAATTGGATTACAACCCATTTCTGATAAATTATCTAAATCATTATCAGTAAAGTCCATTTCTGTACCAGAAATATCAGGAAGTCTTCCTGTGTTAACACCTGCTACTATTGTATGTGGATATATACCAGCTGTACTAGTTGTAAATTTCCTCATATATGCAGTTGCTGCGTTAGCTGCTGGTGGTACGAATCTAGTTTCATTATTTTCGGTTATTCTAACATATGGGAAGAAATAACCGACAGTTGATCTACCAGAACCATCACCAAATGAATATAAGAAATTTGGATTTTTATCTTGGTCTGCTCCTTCTTTAATGAATAGTGTACTTAATGATCCATCATCATTAATATAACTTGGATTAACTGATTTTTTAAATTGTCTAGCACTTGGCATATTTATAAAACCTAAACAATTTAATTTTTTACCACATATATCTAAATATTGTTGTTTAGAATTTTGTGTTAAACCTAATCCAAATGAATCTACTAAATATCTCCAACTTATTTTATTTTTATTAACTAATCCACCAAATAATGGAGTATTTTTAGACATAACATCTAATATATCACTTTGTCTAGTTTCAGTACCATTAGGCATTGAATCGATATGAATTTTAAATGGTTTTAATGCTACACCTTTAATATTAGTTATATAACTATATACTGGTGGATAAGATGTAGTATAATATTCATTTAAACTTTCATCGGTAGTCATAATTTTAATTGGTGAATCAGTGTATATTATTTTAAGGTTAATATTATTTGGATCATTTTTAACATCTACTATTCTTGTTAATTTTCTAGGTGTTCTATCACCCATGATATAACCTTCACCTGATGGTCCACTATAATAATCTTCGTCATAATATGATTCCAAATACATACCTCTTTTAATATCAATATATCTATCTTTATCGATTTTGATAGTATTTGTATTATCTAGATTTTCTATTTCACTTACGTTTTCTATTTCAATTGTTTGACTCCAATTACCTAAGTCAGATTTAATTGTTATTCCATATTCACCATTAATTGTTTCTGTTGGTTCTCCGTTTTTATCATATGAAAATTTAACACTTATTACATCAGAATCAATAAACATTTTTAAATATACTTTATTACCATTAGAATCAATAAGTACATCACCATTACTTATTTCACCATTAAGATAATCTAAATAAAATTTAGAATATCTAGCAACAATATTAGTAGTCGTATCATAACTTGTTTTTAATTCAACTGCACTTGCACTTATATTAAACTCATTATCAGTATAATACAATACAAATTTATCAGTTGATATATAATCAGATGGATTATCTAAATAGATATGTATTTGACTATTGTTTGATGAACTATATGATAATGAATTTATATCTATAATTTCTGATTTATGTATCCCGTCAACATTTATTATAACACCTTTATTCAACTGTAAGTTTTTAGACATTTCTTGGTAAATTTTATGTAATCTTAATTTTTTATACTCATAATTTCTTATAGTATTACCAGATGTTCCAAGAAATTCAATTTTTAAATGATCACCTTCATTTGTAGCAACAATATTCAAATTACCACTATCATCACTTTCTGTAATCCATTCAAATGTCCCTGAATATGTTTCATTAGTATTTGATACTAATATTGTTCCCAAAATAATAGAATTTTCATTATCAAAATTAATTTCTCTAGTTAATGGCGTAGAACCAGATTGGTTTATTGAACCATTCATAATATGTAGACCATTAGAATCTAAATAAACAACATCTAATCTTTGATTACCTTCACTTAAAGGATATACTTCTACTTCATTATTTGTTAATGTATATTCTTTACCATTTATTATGTATATATTATCTGTTATTGTAAATGATAATTTTCTAGATGACGAATTAAAAGTATCATTAGTTATATTTCTCTGTGTCCAATTATTCCAATAATTTGTTCTAGTACCAAACGAAGTAGTACCCATTACGTTATTTGGTGTATCTAAACCAATATTACCATAAGTTAATTCTTCCTTAATTGCTTGATTATATGATAAAAAGTTAATTGTTTCTACATCTGTTCCTACAATATTATTACCTATTAAATCAACTAAATCAGACAAATATTCACTATCTTCTAATAATTCTTTATTAAATGAACAAAATAATCCTGTTCTATCAGTATTATTATTAATAATATTTTCGATATACATATCATTATTATTAATATCTTTAAAATTTGGAATTAAACTAACATCATAAGCACCTAGTGAAACAACACCATATTCATTAACAAAATCCTGCACACTACTTGTTATAAGTCCATTTATTGTGAAATATTTAGACCATCTTGGATCTACACTAAGATCTTTATAATTCGACCAATCACCTGATAAAACTAATACAGTAATAATATAATCAGATATTAAACTTTTTGGATGTATATATGTTGGTACATTAACATCACCACCATACCAATCGGTAGCGGTCATGTCAAACCCTTTTAATTCCGATTTGAACATAAATACGGTTATTGTCTTATCACCCATATTTGTTAAATGTAATAACCTATCATTATCTGGTGTTGGATCATTAACGACATCTAGAAATGATTCTGAATCTCTTTCCCAAAAATCTTGTCTATTAAAGAATCTATCATAATCAGATTGAAATTGTAGATCTTTATCAAATGGACTATTTTGGTATAATGAACTAGTTGATACTGACACATAACTTAAAACATCCCTATTAGGTAATGTTTTTAATAAATTTAATGCCCAAACTGGTCCAGTTTCTAACATTTTATTAACTGTTCTATGAAAATAAGAACCTTTATTTTCTAGTTGTCTATCTGTTTTACCAAATATTCTCTCAAATTCTATTCTATTATCTACATAAATAGGTTTATTCACAGGACCTTTTTTTGAAAATCCAGGAACTAAGTTTATTAGAAGATTTTGAGCAGGTAATTCAATAATTGAATTATCAATTTCTTCAATATAAATACCTGGTCTTTTGTATTTACCTAAGTCTTTTTCTTGTATTGGCATTTTATCATATTTATTTTTTAAAACTTTATTTAATTACATTATATATAAAATATAAATTATCATTTTTTGATAATCAATAAAGATTTTTTATTTATTATATATATTAAAAAAAATATAATTTTTATATGAAAATACATTCTGATAAAATAAACCAATTAGTTTTTAATTATTTAAGTTTAATGGGTATATGGGATCAAGATAATATTTCAAAAGATAATCCTATAACTAAATATTTCTATAATAATATTTATGAACCTAGTGATACATTTGATTTTTATAAAAAATATAATAATGAAAATAATTCATTAGTAGACATAAATAATAATGATATTATAAATATATTAAACGAATCTTATAAAATATATAATAATTTAGATAATATTATAAAAAACCAAAATGAAGTATATAAACAGATAATTAAACAATTATTAGGAGAGAGTGATATTGATATCTATATAAATGAAATAATTGATAATTTTAAAAAAAATTTATTTGATATATTATTAGAAATAGAAGATATGAAAATATTAAAAGAAATGAAAATAAATATATTTAATGATATTATGATGTTATATGCAATCGATGAAAAATATGAGTTGGCTAATAAAATTAAATTAAAAATAGATAAAATAAAAAAAGAGGATTATTAATCCTCTTTTTTTTATTCTTGAACTAGGAAATTACCCCTATTATCATCCCACGTTATACCATATGTTTTATCAGGATCATTATTTTTAGAATATAACCAATATATAAAATTTTCTATTGGTTTGTCATACTTATCTAAAATATTTTTCATTTCTACTGCACTGATTCTATTTTTATTTTTAGAATCTGTAAAATTAACAACATCAAATAAGAATTCTTGTAAATTTAAACCATCTTCGAAATCCTTAACCATTTTATTAAAATCATCTTTGATTTCATTTCCATCATTAATATCTTGATCATATTCACTATCATAAATATCTTCATCATCTTCATCATCTTCATCATCTTCATCTTCATCATCGTAATAATTAGATAATTCTTCTTTTAATTCATAATAACTTGTAAATTTTTGTTTACCAACTGTAATTGAACCATCTTCGTGTACCCATACCGATACTATATCATTATCATCATACCAACTAACATATACCATTTCTTTTTCTGGTATAAAATAACTATAATTTTTACAATATACATTAGCTTTAGTTTCTAATATATCATCAACATCTATAAAAATATCCCATAATTCATCATCAGATAAATCACCTAATTTTTTTGGATTTCTTTTAGGATCAGGTGTTTTAAATGGCATTGGATTTCTTTTAACTGGTAAAGAATCCCAATTTATTTTTAAACAAGCATCACTTAATTTAACCAAATATGTCAAATCCTGTGTTTCATATTCTGTATGTTCATCAAAATACCCAACAGATAAATTTGTACATTCTGGTATAACATCCATAAATGTAGCAGAATCGGTATATACACCAGTTGGATCATCTTTAAATACCATTCCAACTTTTTTAAATTCTTTAGATAATTCAGAAACAAATTCACTAGAACAACAAACTGCTCCCATTTGTTTAGATATAATAGAACCATAACCTCTTCTATCAAATGATATACATCTTTTATATTCTTTAAATATATTATTATGATTTTTATATGCAGCAGTTGATCCAATTCTACCAACTTCTTCACCAATAAAAAAATAATATAATCCGGGTATATTATTTTCTATCATATTTAACATTATAACAACACCAGCTTTATCATCTGCACCTAATAATGTGCCTGTTTTTGCATCATATTCAATAGTTTCACCTTTTTTATTTTTGTATGTTTTTTTAATAATATCCCCTTTAGTTCCGACAAATAATTTTCCTTCACTTTTCCAAAAATCATGTTCTACTTTTTCTTTTTCATATGCGGCAGTATCTAAATGAGAACAAAACATAGTATCACTTTCGCCAATTTTTATGTAATAGTTACCAACAGAATCTGTTAATATATTTTTTGGTAGGTGTTTTTCTAATTTATCTTCATCACCATAAATATAAGTATAGTCAGTTAATTCTATAAATTTTTTTATTATTTTATTCATTAATGTTTCATTTTTTTTTATTATATATAAAATTTGTTTTTTAATTTTTATATATGATTCTTGAAAGAAAACCAACAAATCTTCAGTTTGTTGGATGAATTTCAAATTATTTTTAACTTTTAACCAAATAGTTTTTAACATTTTAAATAACTTTAATACTTAAAATTCACCAAAAATGGAAAAAGTAACCCATTAATTTTAATATATATCTTAAAAAGTTTAAAGTTCTTTGGTGTAATGATATGTGGTTCTGATTTAAAATCTTAAATCAGGTAAAATCATAAAAAGTAATTAAACGATCTATTCCGTCTTTGAATAGAAACTTATTTTAAAGAATAAGTTCTTGTTAGTTTAAATATGTTTTTTAACATCTAACACTTGCTTCTATGAACAAGCCTTCCTTTTAAGGGAGTTCTTGTATTCACAAGGAAACACATTAATATTTATTTAATGTGTAGTTCATAATAAAGATTCATTAATTATCAATTATATTTAAAAATTCTCCTTTTATACCAGGCCAACTTGAATGTACATTATATTCAGGAAAATCTATTCCCAATTCATCACAATAGAATTTTAAATATTTTGCACATTCTAGTCCATCCTTTGAGTTAAAACCTAAGTCATAATCAAAAGATACAAATTTAGGAACACCATTGTCTTTTATAACTTTATAAAAATCATCAAAATTTTTAACAACGATAAATTCTTCTGTATCATAAATAGTTTCATCACCAGGAAAATATCTACAATCTTTTGGAGATTTCCAATCATCTAAAAATAAGTTATAACTCATAATCTTCTATTTTAAAATCTTTTACCATGACCATTATACAATTCATTTTCCCAGACCATTTCTATAATTATATTATCTTTACCGTATCTACTCCCATACACATCTCGATATTTTCTAAAAAAATCCATTTTATCTTCTGCTATCGGTGGCACAGCAATATCTATTTTTAATCGAATAAAACCAAATAATAAACGATAAATTATTAAATAATCATATTCCTTTTTCATATTTATTTAATATTAAACATTTCGATTAATTGACTATATGTAACAACTTGAACTCCTAATTTTTTAGCCTTTGTCATTTTAGATGTCACTGAAGATAAATCATCTGTAACCAAGAAACTACAATCTTTATTCAATTTACCTTGTATAAACCCATATGGGATTATTAATTTTATAAAATCATTTTTGGTATTAAAACCAAAACTTTTAGGAGAACCAGTCATTTCAATTATCTTAATATCAATATCATTTTTTATATCTTTATTTAAATTATCATCACTACCCAACACATTGACATCACGTATTCTTGCAATATTATCGACGATTTTATTAATTTTTGAATGTAGTTCAGAATTAGGATTTTCAATTTGTTCACGTATAGAATATTCCATACCGGTAGAATCATATTTACCCGTCATAATGAATTTTTCTACTTCCTTACTATTTGTAGTACCAATACCATCAATCTGTAAAGATTCAATTATATTAGATAATTTTATATTCTTTAATGATAAAATTGAATTTATCATTTTATCTAATGATTTACCATCTTTAAAAACACCACTATTAATATAATCTTCTTTAGTAAAATTTAATAAATCTACTATATCCCTAACACCAGATTCATATAATTTAACACAAATTGCAGGACCAATACCTGATATACCAAAAGACGATATTCCTTTTTGAAACTTTTTAAGGCTAACCCCTTCACATTCTTTATTATTACAAACTAGTTTTAATTTATTATTCTTACCCTTAATTATAGATAAGTCGTGATTACATTCTGTGCATTTAGTTGGGATAAATTCTATCATAGTAGTATTATTATTTAGTTATGCAAATATACTAAATTATATTTAACTAAACAAAAAAAAATAAAATATTTTTAATTAATCAGTAAAAAGTTCATCGATATCTATTTCTTGATAACCAACTTGATTAAATACTGAATCCATATAATAAAAAATTTGTTCTCTTATATTACTTTCAAATATTTCTGTATTATATTTACTCATATCAGATATACCATTTTTGAGCTTTTTAACAATTTTATCTCTTTTTGTTTTCTTTATTGATAAATCTACACAATTTTTAACCAATTTTGTAAGTTCACTATTTAATATATCAGTGGACATACCATAAATTTTAACATCTTCTTTTTTAATTTTAGAATTTGTTTTCATAATAATTAATTGTTTTTTATTTAATTAAGTAATTTACTTTAATTTTCTTATTAAAAATCATCTTCAATTTACTACTTATCATTTTTCTTTTTAGTGGATTTATCTTATCTATAAAAAAATTACCATTAAGGTGATCATATTCATGTTGAATTATTCTAGCTAAATCTCCATTAAAATCATCTACTTTTTTATTAAAATTAATATCATAATATTCAATTTTTATAGAATTAGAACGATTAACATCTTCATATAAAGATGGTAAACTCAAGCACCCTTCTTTATGTGTATCTTTTTCATCACTGAAATGTATTATATTTGGGTTTATAAATACTTCTTTAAAAAATTCATCATTATCATTATAATCAATAATAAATATATTATATGGTTTATCTACCTGATTAGCAGATAGACCAACTCCTTTAGAGTTTTTAAGGGTATCGAACATATCATCTATTAAGACAGATATATCACTGTTTATTTCTAATAAATCGTGACATTTTTTCCTTAAAATAGGATCACCATATGTAACAATCGGTAATATCATATTAATGATAGTTTTAAAAATATTAAAAGTTTAAGAACCTGAACCTTTTGTTCTCCAATCAGATAATTCATTTTCGTTTAAATATTTTCTAACTGACGTTCTTATAGTATTTGGTTCAAATTTTATTTTTGGATTTTTTACTTTTGAT
>Ga0265293_10008101_pt1 | contig 15755 bp, 18 predicted proteins | sample Munlanlewell138R_FD_192505 | JGI IMG/M metagenome (GOLD analysis project Ga0265293, IMG submission 192505) | Leachate microbial communities from a municipal landfill in Southern Ontario, Canada - Leachate well 138R | ecosystem: Engineered > Solid waste > Landfill > Unclassified | place: Canada...
CAGTAACGCCATGTCTATCACTCCAAAGTCCCCTGCAATCAACCAGCAGGGGTGGGTTCAAACATGGGTCACTTCTCAATGGAAAAATCCCTCAATCCCGGGTCAGCTCTCAGCGGAAATCAACACGTATCGATAGGTTGGACGACATCGTCGTCGAGGAAAGTCACCGCGCAGGTGCTGAAGCGTGACCGCCTTCACCAGCTTCTCAGCGCTTATGTCAGGTCAGACAGTGAACGCTTCGACCAGCAATGCGAACGGATCTACCGCATGCGGCAGGACCACAAGGAAATCGAAGCAGCGATCACGCGTGATCAGGAGGCAAGCGATCGCGCGAGGTTGCCACCGGGGCGACCAGTTCAGAAATGCTCCTGCAATATTCTATCCGAAGCCCTCTGGATATGGGCTGAGAGCGCATTGACCGCATCGTCCGCGTGACGATTGATCGCCAGGTCGTAGATTGTCTCGTGCTCCTTCCAGACCAGCTGGTCGGGAGAGGTCCGTTGCACGCGGATGCGGCGAAAGCGATCGGTGACCCTGCGTGCCGTGCCGCAGAACTCGACCAGCATGACGCTGTTGCAGCCCGCAACCAGCGCTTCATGAAAGTCGTGATGGCAACTTTCCCATTCCAGAATGCTGTCGGTGGTCCATTCGTCCTGTTCGATCCGGTTCAGCTTCCAGTAGCTCGACACGACGCCGGCCGCCCAGTCGTTGTCGCCTTCCTCGATCGATTTACGCAGGCATAGCGTTTCCAGCTCGATGCGCGCACGGGTGGCGTCGATTAGGTGGTCCCTGAGCAGCGGCGCCACCTTGTAGCCGCGCTGGCCGATCTGAATCACGAGCCCCTCGTTCGACAGGACCGACAGTGTTTCCCGGATTGGGCTGAGGCTGACCTGGAACTCCTCGCTCAGGCTTTGTAGCCGAAGATATTCGCCCGGCTGCTTGCGCCCAGTGAGGATGTCCTCGCGCAGTTGAACGGTGAGATCGTTGGCCAGCGATCGACGGATGTGTCTGGCAAGCATGGGCAGTTCCTGTCTCGATTTAGCAGACCATAGAGCTTTGGGCGGCGGAAGCGAAGTGGATTGCCGCGCTCCCGAAGTTAGTTTAATTACATATGACAATGTTGACAATGTATGATATAAAATGAGATATGTCACGTAACAAGCAGGATGCTGGTGGCTCCTGTTGCCCGGAGAATCAGAACAAGGGAGCAAGTTATGGTCGCGAACAGCCTAGAAATCGGCAAAAATCTCAATCTGGGTGGGATCGAGACCAATTATCACGACCAGGGCAGCGGCGATCCGGTGCTGCTGATCCACGGCTCCGGCCCCGGGGTTACGGCCTGGGCGAACTGGCGCACGGTGTTGCCCCGGCTGGCGCAGACCCATCGCGCCATCGCGCCCGACATGGCTGGATTCGGCTACACCCGGGCGCCGGACGATTTTCCCCCAAAGCCGGAATTCTGGGTGGCGCAGGTGCTGCGCCTGCTCGACGCGCTGGAGCTGGAGCAGGTCAGTGTGATCGGCAATTCCTTCGGTGGTGCGATCGCGTTGCATCTCGCGCATCGCCATCCCGAGCGTGTGCAGCGCCTGCTGCTGATGGGATCGGCAGGCATCTCGTTCCCGATCAGTGCCGGGCTGGAGAAGGTCTGGGGCTATCAACCCTCGCCCGAGGCGATGCGCGAGCTTTTGAATATCTTCGCGCATGACCATTCCATCATCACCGACGATCTGGTCGAGATGCGCTACCGCGCCAGCATCCGCGATAACGTCCAAGTGCGTTTCGCCAGGCTGTTTCCGCCACCCCGCCAGCAGGGGGTGGATATGCTGGCGCTGAGCGACGCCGACCTAGCCAGCATCGCAGCGCCGGTTGCGCTGGTGCATGGCCGTGATGATCAGGTCATTCCATTCGTCGTCTCCGAGACGTTGTCCCGCCGCCTGCCGGCTGCGACGCTCTATCCAATCGACGAATGCGGCCATTGGGTCCAGATCGAAAAAAGCGAAAGGTTCTTGGGAATCGCCACGCGGTTTCTCGAATCCGAAGCTGCGCTGAGCGTGTAACCTTCCGGGAACAATGAAGATGGAAGCCAAGGATATCGAGGGCCGATGGGCCGTGCTGTCGTGGCGGCAGGAATATGATGACGGCCGGGTCTTATTGCCGATGGGCAAAAATCTGGCCGGTTTCGCCGAGTACCGCAACGGAAGGGTAACGATCATGGTCGTGAATGCCGACCGGCCTCGCTTTGCCACTGGAGGGCAGTGGGACGCCAGCCCTGCAGAAAAGGCCGGCGCCTATGAAACCGGGTTGTTCTACGCCGGCCGCTACCGGGTCGAGGGCGAAACCGTATTCCACGAGATCGAAATTGCCTCGTTCCAGAACTGGGTCGGCGGCACGCAAATGCGGCGCGCGTGCCTCGAGGGCGACCGGCTACAACTGATTGCGCGGCTGGAGGATGGAGGCGCAGAGGCCCGCACGGCCATTCTGGAGTGGCGTCGAGAGGGTTGAGCGGCGGATAGAGGGCTGGAGCCGGAGGATGGGAATATGAGGATACTTGGACTGGGCTATCTGGGGGTAAACGCCGAAAGTCTGTCGGACTGGCTGGACTTCGGCCCCAATCTTCTGGGCCTGCAAGCTGTCGACAAGACCGGCAAGACCTTGGCCTTCCGCATGGATGATCGCCGCCAGCGGCTGCATGTCGAGGAAAACGGCCGTACATCTATGGAGTATTTTGGCTGGGAGGTGCGCGACAGTGCTGCGCTGCACGCCTTCGCCGCGCATCTGGAAGGCCACGGCTATCACGTGATCTATGGCGAGCGGTGGCTGGCTGATCAGCGCTGCGTGACCGAACTGGTCTGGCTGCTCGATCCGGCAGGCAACAGGGTCGAGTTGTTCCATGGCGCCGAGATCGCCGCTGCCCCCTTTGTCCCTGGCCGCAATATCGGAGGCTTTCGCACCGGCGCAATGGGCCTGGGCCATGCCGTGCTCACCTGTGAGAAAATGAGCGACCTTCTGCCATTCTATACCGAAATCCTCGGCTTCGGCGTCTCCGATTATGTTCTGGAGCCGTTCAAGGCGTATTTCCTGCACGTCAACCCGCGCCACCACAGCCTTGCCCTGGTCGAGACCGGCCAGCGCGGCGTCCATCACCTGATGATGGAGTTGATGCATTTCGACGATATCGGGCACGCCTATGATTTGGCGCACCAGCGCGGTGACGAGATCGGCGTCACCCTGGGCCGGCATTCGAACGACCATATGACGTCGTTCTACACGCATTCGCCATCGAAATTCATGATCGAATACGGCTGGGGTGGACGTGAAATCGACCCGAATGACTGGCAGCCCTTCGAGTTGACGGAGGGTCCCAGCATTTGGGGTCACAACCGGAGCTGGCTGTCGGACGAGGCCAATGAGGTGGCGCACGCGATGCTGCGCCGCAATGCAGATGCCGGGCTGCGACGCCCTGTCAATGTCATGCCGGGAAACCACCGCCAGATGTCCGCCAATTGCGGCTGGTGGGACAGCTTGGTGCGCAATGGCCGCTAAAGGCTGCCGATCCGGTTCGACAGCCGGACGAACCGATGAAATATGGAGGAGGAGAATACCATGAGACATATCGTTGTGAGAGCCATCTTGGCAGGTTGCCTGACTTTGGCGACGGGCCTGGCGGGAGCGGCGGAGTACACGCTGACCATTTCCAGCTGGAACTCGCCGCAGCATGGCATCAACGCCAAGATGTGGCCGCGTTTCGTTGAAATGATCGAAGAGGCGACAGATGGGCGCGTCACCGCGGACCTGAAGATCGACCTCGCCGCGCCGACCGCCCAGGCCGATGTGGTCCAGGACGGAGTTGCCGATATCGCCATCATCGCTCAAAGCTATTCCCCCGGCCGATTTCCAAGTGCCCGCCTGGCCGAACGTCCGGGATATGAGGCCTCGACCGAGGAGCTGTCGGCCGCCTATTGGCGCGGCTACGACCAGTATCTGCGGCAGGCGAATGAATATCGCGGGCTGAAGCTGCTGGCACTTCATGTCAACGGCCCAGCGCTGTTGCATTCGGCCAAACCGGTAACGCAGCTGTCCGACATCTCCGGCATGAAGCTGCGGATCACGGACGAAGCGATGGGCCGCTTCATCAACTTGCTCGGCGCGACCGGGATCAACGTGCCGGCGCCGAAGGTCTATGAAACCCTGTCGTCGAATGCCGCCGATGGCGTCCTGATGCCGATGGAAACCCGCGTCGGTTTCCGGCTGACGGAAGTGGCGCAGAACGTCTATCTGGTGCCCGGCGGCTTTGGCCGCTTCTCTTTTGCGTTCGTGATGAATGAAGAGGCCTTTGCCGACCTGCCCGAGGATATTCGCATCGCGCTGGACGAAAAGGTATTCGGGGAACCGCTCAGCCGAGAACTGGGCCGCATCTGGGATGAGGTGGATGAGATCGGGCATGTGGGAACGCTTGCTACCCCAGGCAATGCTATCAACACGATCACCGCTGAGGATCAGGCCGAATTTTCACGCCAGGCCGAGGTCATCACCCAGGCGCTGATTGCCGAACTGAATGCCGACGGCATCGACGCGGCGGCGGTGGTCGATCTTCTGCGCAACGCCGCCGCGGGCAATTGACTGTCATCGGGGGCAGCCTCGAGCGGTCCCGCTATCTCCGGACTGGAAATTAATGACATGGCACGCTTCTTCTGGCGGTTGATCGACGGAGTCGAAACCGCGCTGTTGCTGATCGCCTCCACTGGGCTGTTCGCGCTGATGGCGCTGACTTTCATCGATGTCTCCATGCGGTCGGTCCTGAATGCCTCGGTGCAGCCGGCCACCGAACTGACCCGTATCCTGATGGCGATGGTGGTGTTTGCCTCGCTGCCCTCGCTGATGGGGCGAGGCGAGGCGATCATCGTGGACCTGCTGGACCCGCTGGCCCGCCGGCTGCGGCTCGCCCGGCTCCAGCAAGGGCTGGTCGACCTGTTCTGCGGCATCGTGCTGTTCTGGCCGGCTCGGCGGCTGTGGGTGCTGGTCGAGCGCGCCCGCGACCACGGCGAGGTGACCGAGTTCCTTCAAATCCCCCAATATCTGGTTCTGGGCGCCATCGCTTCCGCCGTTGCGATCACCGGCGCGGTAACGATCGCGCGCGGCGTCCTGACCCTGTTCTTCCCTCGTCTCGTAAAGGAATAACCATGGCAACCGCACTTGTCGGCCTGGCCTGCGTGCTGATCCTGGTATTCCTGCGAGTTCCGATCGCCTTTGCGATGGGTTTTGTCGGCGTACTTGGCGTTGCTCACCAGCGCGGCGGCCTGCTGGAAGCGTCCAGCTATGTCCCGGCCGTAACCCTGGCGGCGCGCCAGATCGCCGATACCACGCAGGACTATGGCTTGTCGGTAATTCCGCTGTTCATCCTGATGGGCCTCTTCATCAACAAGGGCGGGCTCAGCCGCGAGCTCTATAATCTCGGCAATGTCTTTCTCGGCCATCTGCGCGGCGGGCTGGCGCTGGCGACGGTGGTTGCCTGCGGCGGGTTTTCCGCGATCTGCGGATCGTCGCTGGCCACCGTCGCTACGATGTCGCGCGTTGCTATCCCCGAAATGCGCCGCTTCGGCTACGATGACCGGCTATCCAGCGCTTCGGTGGCGTCTGCGGGCACTCTCGGCGCGCTGATCCCGCCCTCGGTCGTGCTGGTAATCTACGGCATCCTGACCGAGACCTCGATCGGCAAGTTGTTCATCGCCGGCATCGTGCCCGGAGCCATCGGCATCCTGTTCTATATGGGCGCGGTGCGCTGGGTCGTCGTGGTCAATCCGAAAGCCGGCCCGCCCGGGGAGCGCCACAGCTGGTCCGAGCGCGGGCGCGCCCTGCTGTCTGTCTGGGCGGTGCTGCTGCTGTTCTTCATCATCATCGGCGGACTTTATGGCGTCTTCGACTTCCCGCCGCTCAACCTGACCTTTTCTCCGACCGAGGTGGCCGGGATCGGTGCTGCTGGCGCCTTCCTGATTGCGCTTGGCCGGCGCCGACTGTCACTGGGCGATCTGTTCGAGGTGCTTCGCGATTCCGCCAAGACATCTGCCGGGCTGTTCATGATCTTGATCGGGGCGGCGCTGTTTTCCGCTTTCATCAACCTGGCCGGCCTGCCCGCAGCACTGGTGGGCTTCGTCACCGGCTACGATCTCCCACCCTTGGCTGTGATCGCAGTCATAGCGGTGATCTATCTGCTGCTGGGATGCGTGTTCGAAAGTCTGTCCCTGCTGCTGCTGACGGTACCGATCTTCTTTCCGGTGGTAGTTGCCCTCGGCTTCGATCCGGTCTGGTTCGGCATCTTCGTGGTCGTTGTGACCGAAATCGGCATGCTGACCCCGCCGATCGGCATGAATGTGTTTGTCCTGCAGGCCTCGATGGCGGATATCTCGGCGGCGACCGTCTTTCGCGGCGTCACCCCGTTCTGGGTCGCCGACCTGCTCCGCCTGACGCTAATCATCCTTGTGCCGGGTGTCGTGCTGATCCTGCTCTGACCGCGCACTAAGAAAGGAAATTCCATGACCCCTGAGCAGCTCGCCCTTGCGCTGCGTGAAGCCGAACGCTCGACCAGCCCCATTCCGCCTGTCCGCCAGTGGCTGGTGGGCGCCACCGACGCCTATGCCGTGCAGGAAATCAATACCCGCGCCCGGCTGGCGGCAGGAGGGCGACTGGTCGGGCGCAAGATCGGCCTGACCAACCCGGCGGTGCAGCGCCAGCTCGGAGTCGATCAGCCCGACTACGGGATGCTGTTTGCCGACATGGACCTGCCCCATGGTGCGGAATTGCCGTGGCAGGTGGGCGCGCAATGGAAGGCCGAGGCGGAACTAGCCTTCGTCCTTAGTCGCGACCTGCCCGCGCCCGACACCACCATGGCCGAAGTGCTGCGTGCGGTAGAATATGTCGTGCCCGCGATCGAGATCGTCGGATCGCGCATCGCCAACTGGGATATTCGTTTCGTCGATACCGTGGCCGACAACGCCTCTTCGGCATTCTTCACACTGGGCCCGTCTGCGCGGCGGCTGGCTGGTGCGGATCTGCTCGATGCCAAGATGGAGCTGCGCCAGGGTGAAGCCGTGGTCAGCCAAGGGTCCGGTCGCGCCTGCCTCGGCTCGCCGCTCAATGCGCTGCTCTGGCTGGCGCGGGTCATGGCCGGTGCCGGGCGTGCGCTTGCCGAGGGCGACGTCGTTCTGTCAGGTGCCTTGGGACCGATGGTTTCCGCAGCGCCAGGCGTCGACTTCACTGCCCGGATCGAGGGCTTCGGCGAAACCGCCATCCGTTTCGGAGTTTGACCATGGCAAAAATCAAATGCGCAATCATCGGATCGGGCAATATCGGCACCGACCTGATGATAAAGATCATGCGCCTGTCGGAGGTGCTGGAGGTATCGGCGCTGGTCGGCATCGACCCGGATTCGGACGGACTCGCCCGTGCCAGACGCCTGCGCGTGACCACCACGCATGAGGGGATCGAGGGCCTAGCCCGGCTGCCCGGCTATGCCGATATCCGCATCGTGTTCGATGCGACCTCGGCCGGGGCGCACAAGCGTCACGACGCGCTGCTTCAAAGGGACGGCAAGCAGGTCATCGACCTTACCCCCGCGGCCATCGGCCCCTATGTGGTGCCGCCGGTGAACATCGACGATCACCTCGACGCCCCCAACGTGAACATGGTCACATGCGGAGGGCAGGCAACAATCCCGATCATCGCGGCGGTGAACCGGATCGCTCCGGTGCAGTATGGTGAGATCGTCGCCTCGATAGCCTCGAAATCCGCCGGGCCGGGCACGCGGGCCAATATTGACGAGTTCACCGAGACCACCGCAGCCGCCATCGAGCAGGTCGGCGGCGCGCGGCGCGGCAAGGCGATCATCATCCTCAATCCCGCCGAGCCACCATTGGTCATGCGCGACACGGTCTATTGCCTTTGCCATGATGCCGAGCCCGAGGCGATCCGTGCCTCGATACAGGCCATGATCGCGGAGGTACGCAGCTATGTCCCGGGCTATCGTCTCAAGCAGGACGTTCAGTTCGAGCGTATCGGATCGAACGCGCCGCTACATGTCCCGGAACTCGGCGGCGATTTCACCGGGCTGAAAGTCACGGTATTCCTCGAGGTCGAGGGCGCTGCCCACTACCTGCCGGCCTATGCCGGCAATCTCGACATCATGACCTCGGCGGCGCTACGCGCCGCCGAACGGCTGGCGCTGAAACGCAACTGGATCGAAAAGGCAGCGTAGCATGGGCAGGCTCTACATTCAGGATGTGACGTTGCGTGACGGAATGCACGCGCTGCGCCACCAATATGATCTGGGCCAGGTCCGCGCGATCGCGGAGGCGCTGGACGAGGCAGGCGTGGACGCGATCGAAGTCGCGCATGGCGACGGCCTCACAGGGTCGACCTTCAATTATGGCTTTGGCCGGCACACCGACGCGGCCTGGATTGCCGAGGCAGCAAAGGTCTGTAAGCGTGCCCGGCTGACCACGCTGCTGATCCCTGGCATCGGCACGATCCACGACCTGAAGCGGGCCGCCGACCTCGGCGTGCGCTCGGTCCGGGTTGCCACCCATTGCACCGAGGCCGATGTCGCTGCCCAACATATCGCGGCTGCCAAGGATCTCGGGCTGGATGTCTCCGGCTTTCTGATGATGTCGCATATGACTACGCCCGAGGAACTGTCGCGACAGGCAGGTCTGATGGAAAGCTACGGCGCCGATTGCGTCTATGTCACCGATTCCAGCGGGCGACTGACACCCCGCGACGTGGCCGCCCGCTTTGATGCCTATGCCACCTCCTTGCAACCCACGACCCAGCGCGGCGCGCATATGCACGAGAACCTGTCGCTATCGGTGGCTAATTCTATCGTCGCCGTGGAACATGGCGCGACGCGGGTCGACGCCTCGCTGGCGGGAATGGGCGCGGGCGCGGGCAATACGCCGATCGAGGCCTTCGTCGCTGTCGCGGACCTCTATGGCTGGGAGCATGGCTGCGACCTGTTCAAGTTGCAGGACGCCGCCGAGGATCTGGCGCGCCCCCTTCAGGACCGGCCGGTGCGTGTCGATCGCGAGACGCTGACCCTGGGCTATGCCGGGGTCTATTCCTCGTTCTTGCGTCATGCCGAGCGGGCAGCGACGCAGTACGGGCTCGACACCCGGGCTATACTGGTGGAGTTGGGGCGCCGTGGCATGGTCGGGGGGCAGGAAGACATGATCGTCGATGTGGCACTGGATCTGGCAAGCGCGCGCTGATCGAGATGGAAAAGGCGGACGCTCCGTTGCTTGTGCGATACCGTCTCGATCGACGATCTGACGAGGTGCTGCCGATCCGACTGCGCCGAAAACAGAAGGGATAACGATAGTACAGACGATAACCGCTGCCGTCGTAGGCTCTGTGGCTTGTGCCTGACGTGGCTGCCGGTGCCACAACCCGGCCTGGGCGAGATTTTGGTCGAGGTGCGGGCTGCTGTGCTGAATAGGCGTGATTTGTTGATGGCTTCGACCGCCACGGTGGGAGCCGACAGGCCGATCGGCATGGAATGGGCTGGTGTGATCGTTGCGATCGGCCCCGAGGTCAAGGGGGTGGCGGCTTGGGGATTCGGTGGTCTGTATCGGCGCCGGCGGCTATGCCGAATATGCCGTGGCGATGCCCGGCACTGCTTCGCGCTGCAGGACGATCCCGATTTCGCGCGCGCCGCCGCCCTGCTTCTGGCGCTGATGACTGCGCATGACGCCCTGGCCATACAGGGCCAGATGGAACCCGGCGCAACGGTGCTGATACAGGGTGCGAGTTCCGCTCCATGCCGGCGAGCGCTGCAAGGCCAGCACCGCCGCTGCCGAAGATGGTTGTGATCCAGCTCCACTGATCGGTGCGCTTGCGGATTTCCGCTTCGACGGTGACGGGAACGACGGGCTTGTCAATTTCTCGCTCCACCACGATTTCGCGTGCAGGTTGGGCTTCGTAGTGGTGCTGTTTCACCTCGGCCCGCCTGGCGGGCCATCGGAAATGCTTGCTCGGCCTGTATCAGGCGATTGCGGCCGCTCGCCGGTTGGGAACAAGCGCCATGATGGCGAACACGGCCGCTGCGGCCACGCCGCCCGGTATAAGGGCGATGAGGACAGCAAACAGGATGTCGATCGGTGCGCCAAGAGCGCCCGGACCTGCAAGTGTCCAGATGGGGACGAGGAAGGTGAAGACGACGGTCGTCACCAGTCCCGTCAGAAGGGCCGTCACCAGCGGGCGTCTGGCCGGCATGCCGGTGCTGCGCAGTTTCATGATGCCAGCCAGGATCCCGGCAAGCAGAACGGCGGCGAGGGCGACGAGCACCCAGAGCCAGGCTCCTATACTCTCTGACAGGATGAAGAACAGGGTAACAGGATTGAAGTCGTTCATGGTCTTTCCTCCCTATGCGCGGCCACGCAGCATGGCGCGATATGCGCCGAGCAGGCCCTTTTCCTCGATCAGCCACGACACCCACAATTCCTTCAACGGATCGATGAACGGGAAGGATGGGATCAGATTGCCGTCATAGTCGAACTCGATCAGCATCGCCTTGCCGATGCCGGTGACCATCGGGCAGGAGGTGTAGCCATTATAGATCGCCTGCGGCGTGCGACCCGCCGTTTCAGCAACGAGATTGTCGACGACGACCGGAACCTGCCACTTGACGCTGGCCGCCGTCTTGCCCCGCGGGACGCCGGCAATGTCGCCGACTGAAAAGACATTGGCATAGCGTGGATGGCGCAATGTAGCCTTATCGGCCTCGATCCAGCCATCGGCGGCAAGCGCACCTTCCTGCCAGGGTAGCGGGCTGTTTTTCACGGCGTCCGGCGCGCGCATGGGCGGGACGACATGGATGAAGTCGTAATCGAGCGTGACGTCGCCAGCTTCAGTGGCATAGGTCGCCTGTTTCGCGCCGGGATCGATCGCCTTCAGCACATGGCTGTAATTGACGGCGATGTCGCGGGCCGCGAACATCTCCTTGACCTTGTCATTGACCGGTGCAACCGCAAAGACAGCCGGGTTGTGCGCATTATAGATCAGCTCGACCGCGCCTCGCCGGCCCTTGCTGCGGGCTTTGTCATCAGTGATGAAGGTGATCTTGAGCGGCGCGCCGGCACATTTCATCTCGCCTGCCGGACGTCCGAAAAGGCCGACACCGCCCGTCTCGATGAAGCGGTCGATTGCGGTCGCAGACGATTTGGCCTGCTCCGGCCCGGCATAGATCGAGGCAATGCCGTCGCGACCGATCAAGGATGCATCCATGCCCTCGATTGCTTCGTAATCGAGTTTCAGCCCGGTCGCGACCATCAGGAAATCATAGTCGATCCGCTGGCCGGTGGTGGTCACGACGGCATTGGCTTCCGGATCGAACTCAGCGACAGCGGCTTCGATCCATTCGATGCCGCGCGGCATGTAGTCCACGTTTCGCTCCGTCACCTGGGCGGGGGACCAGATGCCCGCGCCGACCAGCGTGAAGCCGGGCTGGAAGTGATGCTCCTTTTTGGCGTCTATGATGGTGATGGTCGCGTTGGACATGGAGCGCCGCAGACGTGACGCAAGCGCCAACCCGGCTGCGCCTGCGCCAGCAATCACGATATGGGCGCGTGTGTCCGAGGTTTGGGCCCGTGCCTGTGTCACGGTCAGGGAAGCAGGTACGCCGGCGAGCAATGCTGCCCCGCTGCCCGCGATCAGGAATTTGCGTCTGTTCATTTTGTGCGCTCCTCTTGCGTCAGCTGTCGGGTTGTGCGGCGATGTTTTTGGTGCAAGCCCAGTCGACGATCTGTTTTTGTGTCATCGCACCCGAAACGCGGGCGATCTCGCGGCCGCCAGCAAAAAGGATCATCGTCGGTATGCCACGTATGCCGAGATGTGCAGCAACCCCGGACTCGGCATCGGAATTGAGCTTCAGGAGACGCATCTCCGGTTCAAGGTCGGCTGCAGCGGCCTCAAAAGCCGGCGCCATCATCTGGCAGGGTCCGCACCATGGCGCCCATACATCGACCAGAACCGGCAGATCGCCATGTTGCGTCTGTCGCTTGAACGTCGCGGCATCAGCATCGAGCGGGCGACCGGTGAACAGCCTGTCCTTGCAGCGACCACATCGTGCTGCCTTGGCTGGCCTGTCCAGCGGCACACGATTGATACCGGAACAATGCGGACAGACGATCTGGCGACTGACGGACATTTTACTGATACTCCTTCCATATCTGCAAATTGGGCCTTGCCCCGGCAGGTAGTTATTGACTACATATGCGAATAATGGTAGATACGCAAGTATGAACTTAAAAATGGAAATAGATTCAGACGCCATGCGCGACGCGGCCGGTGAAGCAAGCGAGTTGCTCAAGGCACTTTCGAACCAGCATAGATTGCTGATCCTGTGCCGGCTGATCGACGGAGAAAAGTCGGTCGGCCAACTCGCCGAATTTCTTGGCATCCGCGATTCAACCGTATCGCAGCATCTCGCTCTGTTGCGTCGGGATCGGCTTATTGCCGGTCGCCGGGATGGCCAGACAATCTGGTATCGCATCGAAAGCGATGTCGCGCGACGCGTAGTGGAAGTGTTGTACGGCTCCTTCTGCCAGCAGGACGACCGCTAATCCCTCTTAATCAAGGCGTCCCCTGATAATTCAGGCGTGCCTGCTCAACGAGTTTGACATGACTGACCAGGCTATCGCCAAAAGGAATATCTTCGTATTGACTGCCGCCCAGGCGCTGGGCGCGGCAAGTCCGCCGATCATCATCTCGCTGGGTGGACTGGTAGGCCAGCAGCTTTCCTCCGACCCGGCGCTGGTGACGCTGCCCGTCAGCCTGTTTAATCTCGGCCTTGCCATCGGTACGCTTCCGGCAGCTTTTGTCATGCGACAGATCGGGCGGCGCAACGGCTATCTGCTTGGAACAGGCTTCGGCATGGCGGCTGGCCTGGTTGCTGCCTTCGGCATCTTCTCTGCATCCTTCCTGATCTTCTGTCTCGGCACCTTTATCGCCGGCTTCTATGCCGCCTATGTGCAAAGCTACCGCTTTGCGGCGACCGATGCCGCAACCGGCGAACTCAGGGCCAAGGCAATTTCCTGGGTGATGATCGGCGGCCTGATTGCAGCCATCATCGGACCGCAACTCGTCATCTGGACCCGCGACGCGGTTCCCGGAACGCCCTATGTCGGCAGTTTCCTCAGCCAGGCGGCGCTGGCGCTGATGGCCGTGCCTGTTCTTTTTCTGCTACGCACGCCGAAGGCGACAATGACGGGCAATGTGCAGGATACCGGACGCCCGCTGATCCAGATTCTCATGATGCCGCGCTACATGCTGGCGGTAGCAGCCGGCGTCGTTTCCTACGGACTGATGGTGTTCGTGATGACGGCAGCCCCCATCGCCATGGTCGGCCATGGCCATTCCGTTGACCATGCTGCGCTTGGCATCCAGTGGCATGTGCTGGCGATGTTTGCGCCCAGCTTCGTCACCGGCCATCTGATGGCCCGCTTCGGCAAGGAGCGCATAACGGCGCTTGGTCTGCTGCTGATCGCGGTTTCGGCCATCTTCGCACTCGCCGGATTGCAACTGGTTCACTTTTACGTATCGTTGATCCTGCTGGGCATCGGCTGGAATTTCGGCTTTATCGGCGCGACCGCCATGGTCACCGACTGCCATAGCGAGGCCGAACGCGGCAAGGCGCAAGGGGCGAATGACTTCCTGATCTTCGGCACGGTCGCTGCCGCCTCCTTCTTCGCAGGCGCTCTGCTGCATGCGTCCGGCTGGCAGACGATCAACTGGCTGATCTTCCCCGCTGTCGCGCTGATCCTGGTGCCACTGGTGTGGCAAAGCGTCGGTTGCTCCTGCTGAGTGAACTGCTGCCGGATTTGCAAAGCCGTGAGTATCAATTGGGCTTGTCTTTACATTCATATCTACGTATATAGCTATATACACACTTTATAGGAGATATTCTCAATGACCCTCGAACGTTCCGTCCTTGCCTTTGCCGGTGTCATGGTGCTCGTTTCTGTGGCGCTGACCGCATGGGTGTCGCCCTGGTTCATCTGGCTGACCGTGTTCGTCGGCTTCAACTTGTTCCAGTCTGCCTTTACCGGCTTTTGCCCGGCGGCTGGCGTGCTCAAACGCCTCGGCTTCAAGCCGGCATGCTCCGTCTGACCTGAAAGAAAGCTGCCATGCGTTCCTTCTTCCTCGCCGCCGCGCTTGCGGCGGCGGCTCCCGCTCTTGCCGCCGAAACACTCGTGCTTGCGCCGCAGGCCGTGCCTGAATGGAAGGCGGTTTATGGCCGCGTCGAGGCGCGTGACCTCGTACCGGCACGGGCGCGCATCGGCGGCACGGTGATCGAGCTTCTCGTCTTTGAGGGCGACGAGGTCGAGGCGGGCGCACGAATTGCCATTGTGCGAGATGACAAGATCGACTTCCAGATCGCCGCCATCGAGGCGCAATTGCGTGCGCTCGATGCCCAGCTTGCCCGCGCGCAGGCAGAATTTGAACGCGGGCGCTCGCTGGTCGATCGCGGCGTCATCACCGCCCAGCGGCTGGAGCAGCTTTCCACCGATGTCGAGGTGACACAGAATCAGATCGCGGCGACGCAGGCGCAGCGCTCCGTCATCGTCCAGCAGGGCGAGGAAGGCGAAGTGCTGGCTCCCGCATCCGGCCGGGTGCTGACGGTGCCGATAACCAGAGGCGCGGTTATCATGCCCGGTGAACCCGTCGCCACCATTGGCGGTGGCGGCTTCTTCCTGCGCCTTGCCATTCCGGAACGCCATTCTTCCGACCTTAAGGAAGGAACGCCGATCAGGATTGCGACAGCTGGCAGGGAAAGCGAAGGACGTCTGGCCAAGCTCTATCCGCGCATCGAAAACGGCCGCGTCATCGCCGATGTCGAGGTGGAGCGGCTTGACGATGCCTTTGTCGATGCCCGTGTGCTGGTCGAGGTGCCGGTCGGCAGCCGGAAGGCGCTGCTGGTGCCACAGGCCGCGCTCATCACCCGCTCAGGGCTCGATTTCGTTCGCGTCATGCGCGAGGAAGGCGAAGTCGAGCGCGTCGTGGTGCCGGGCGAGACCGTCATGCGCGACGGAAAAGCCTTCGTCGAAATCCTGACTGGCCTTGCCGCCGGCGACAGCGTGATCTTGCCATGACAACACCTTCCCATCGCCTTGGCATGGCGGGCGCACTGACCCGCGCCTTCATCACCTCGCCGCTGACGCCGCTTTTCCTCATCGCCGCACTCGCTTTCGGCCTTCTGGCGCTTTTTGCCCTGCCGCGCGAGGAAGAACCGCAGATTTCCGTGCCGATGGTCGACATTCTCGTGCGCGCCGATGGCCTCAAGGCCGACGACGCCGTCAAGCTCGTCACCGAGCCGCTGGAAGTGATCGTCAAGGGCATTGACGGTGTCGAGCATGTTTATTCGCAGACCCGCGACGATGGGGTGCTGTTAACGGCGCGCTTCCTCGTCGGAACCTCGGCTGACACGGCGGTCCTGCGCGTTCATGACAAGCTGCGCGCCAATATGGATCGCATTCCCGTCGGCATTCCTGAACCGCAGATCATCGGACGCGGCATTGATGATGTCGCCATCGTGTCACTGACGCTGACCCCAACCCTGAAGACGGCCGACCGGGTCGACACCAACGAACTGACGCGGATCGCCCGCGAGTTGAAAACCGAACTCGCCAAAATCGACAATGTCGGCCTGACCTATCTCGTCGGCGCGGCTGACGAGGCGATCCGCATCGCGCCCGACCCGGCGCGGCTGG
>Ga0265293_10008102_pt1 | contig 15754 bp, 14 predicted proteins | sample Munlanlewell138R_FD_192505 | JGI IMG/M metagenome (GOLD analysis project Ga0265293, IMG submission 192505) | Leachate microbial communities from a municipal landfill in Southern Ontario, Canada - Leachate well 138R | ecosystem: Engineered > Solid waste > Landfill > Unclassified | place: Canada...
GATCCCCGCGAGGAACACCGCGAACGGGATCAAGAGGGCGCCCAGGCCCTGGTCGCGATACCACGCGATGGACATGAGGAGCCCACCCGCCGTCCACAGCCCGACGAGCAGCCACGACTGCACGAAGATCAGGTGCAGCTGTGACGCCGAGTCGAACAACTGGCCCTCCTGCACCTCCCGCGGCCAGCCGGCGACGACATACAGCCCCGCCTCCAGCACGAACGTGACGGTCACGAGGAGGCTGATGCCCGCGGCATAGATCGCGACGAACACCACCGCCTGCCGCATGAACTCACGGCGCGTGTGCCCGTGCGTGATGTGCAGCTGGAGGTAGTCCGAACCCACGTAGACGCCGATGAAGAGCGCAAACCACCGTGCGGCCTGGCTCGCCTGGTCCCAGACGCTCACCTCGACATGGACCCAGTTCGAGGCCACCACGGTGGCGATCGCCACGAACGCGACGAAGCCGGCCCATACGAGCGCTGCGAAGGCGATCTGCTCTTCGAGGAGGAACCGCGGGAGCCACGAGGGCGTCCGGCGCGGCTGTACGTTCGTCATCGTCGCCATCACTGTCCTGCTCCCGTCGCCCCACCCGAACCGGCCGCTGTCATCGCCATCTCCGAGGACGTTGCGCCCGTGAGGTGGACGAAGAGGTCCTGGAGTGGCAGCGGGCCTACCTCCAACCCCGCGTCTGCAGCCTGACGTCGGTGGTCACCATCGAACGTGCCGTACACGACCACCGACTTCGTCGGGCCGAGCCGGCGCTCGTTCAGCACCTGGAGTCGGGTCGCGAAGCGGTCCACCGCCTCGGCCGGGCCGGTCACGGTCGCGCCACGGGTGCGCAGCGTCTCCGCCTCCGCCTGCATCAGCAGGCGGCCCCGGTCGATGATCACGACCTCCTCCAGGAGGCTGCTCACCTCCTCGATGTGGTGCGTGGAGAGCATCACCGTGCGCGGGTGCTCCATGTAGTCGCGCAGCAGCTCGTCGTAGAACGCATACCGCGAGGGTGCGTCCATCCCCAGGTACGACTCGTCGAACGCCGTCACCGGCGCGCGACTCGCGAGGCCCAGCGTGACCGCTAGAGCGGCCCGCTGTCCCCGGGAGAGCTGGCCGACCTTCTTCTTCGGCGAGAGCTGGAACCGTTCCAGCAATCCGAGCGCGTAGTCGTGGTCCCACCGGGGACGCATTCGTTGCGCGAAGGAGAGCGCGGCCTCCACGTTCTCGCTGCCGTCCACGGTGTCACCGCCCTCGCGGATCAGGCACACCTGAGCCATCGCGTCGGGGTCCTCGAAGACGGGCCGGCCATCCAGCAGGACAGCTCCCGCCGTCGCCTTGCGGAACCCTGCGAGGACGGAGAGGAACGTGGTCTTGCCGGAGGCATTCCGCCCCAGCAGCCCATAGATCCCGGGATCGCGGAGCGAGAACGTGACGCCGTCCAGCGCGGTCACGTCGCCGTAGCGCAGGGTGAGGTCCTGCACGTCGATGGTGGCCATCACTCGACCTCCTCTGCCAGTTGCTCGATGTGGCGGACGACCTCGGACAGTGGGATGCCGATCGCCTGCGCCTCGCGCACCATGGGCTCCAGCACGTCGCTGAAGAACCGTCCGCGGTGCTCGCTGCGCAGGCGCTCGGCGGCCTCGGGGCTCACGAACATCCCGACCCCGCGGCGCTTGTAGAGGACGCCCTCGTCGACCAGCTCCTGGAATGCCTTCGCGGCGGTGGCGGGGTTGATGCGGTAGAAGGACGCGTACTGGTTGGTGGACATGACCTGCTCATCCGCCTGCAGCACACCACTCAGCACGTCCGCCTTGATGCGGTCCGCGATCTGCCGATAGATGGGGCTGCGTTCATCGAACATGGGACACCTCTGCCCATTGGTTCATTACTTGACTAAAGAACCATAGCGGTCAGAGGAAGAGACTGTCCAGCCCTCCCTCACGAAAGAGGTGAGGGGAGGGGATCCGGAAGAGAGCCCTCACCCCCGGCCCCTCTCCCGGAACCGGGAGAGGGGGGACAGAGGCGGAAGGCGGAAGGCGGAAGGCGGCGAGCGGAGGGCGGCGAGCGCCGGTCTCCGGGCGAGGGGTGGCGGACGCTCAGTCCTACCGACGGCGGCGCTGGTCTGGTTCGCCGTTCGCGAAGTTGGGCTTGTAGTCGGGCTCGCGGCCCTCGATCTGAGCGCGGTGCATCCGGTCGTGCCGGTAGTACGAGCGCAGCCACTGGAGCACCGACAGCGTCCCGAAGCTCTGGTGCGACGCCGTCCGGTCGTAATCCGACGGCACGATGCCCTCGATCACCGCGAGGGTCCGCGCACGCTGGTCCAGCAGTTCCGCGACGTGCTGCGACACTGTGGCATCGTGCGCGTCCTCGAGGGGGTATGCGACGGGGTCGACGGCCGTGCCCGAGAGATCGGGCGACTCCTCGGCGAGGGCGCGCTCCACCCAGGCGCGATAGCGCGTCTCCATCTCCGCGAGGTGCGAGAGTTGCTCCTTCACGGACCAGCCCTCTTCGCCGGCCTGGTCGGGCGGCTGGTACTCCGCACGCTCCTCGTCGATGCCGTCGAGCAGTGCGAGGAGTGCCTGGCGCTCCTGTGTCATCTTCTCGATGAGGTCCTGAACGTCGGCATTCGTCGCCATGGCATCCTCCTCGGCTGGCGTCCCGACGACACGTTACGGGAAGTGGGGCGTCCGCTTCTCCCGGAATGAGGTCGAACCCTCGATCGCCTCGGGGCTGACGCGCAACGTCTGCTGCACCGCCGACTCGAGGTCGAGGTGCTCCTGCAGGAGCGACCGCGAGGCACGCTGCACGAGCCTCTTCGACCACATGAACGTCCCGCGGGGCCCGACGGCGAGCTGCCGGGCGAGGGCCAACGCCGCCTCGTCCGGATCCTCCACGAGCGTCCCGAGGCCGATGCGCTCCGCCTCCTCCGCGCCCACCTCGCGGGTGGTGTAGAAGAGCTCCAGCGCCCGCGAGTGCCCGACGAGCTTCGGGAGGTGGAAGCTCAGCCCACAGTCGGGCCCGACGCCCTGCTTCGCGAACGCCGTGAGGAACCGCGCGCCGGGCCCCAGGAAGCGGATGTCGAACGAGGCGGCGAACCCGAATCCGGCCCCAGCGCACACCCCGTTGATCGAGGCGATCGTCGGCTTGTCGATCAGCGGCATCGCCTCGCCGATCGCGTACACGAACTCACGGTTGCTCACCGCGGACTCCGGCTTGCTCCGCTCCGCGCGGCTGGGGTCCGTGACATCCGCACCCGCCGAGAACCCTCGACCGGTGTGGGTGCAGACCACCACGCGCACGTCCGGGTCGCGCTGGAACTGGCGACACACCTCCACCACCTCGCGATAGGTCGTGGAGCGCAGCGCGTTCAGGCGATCCTCCCGGTCGATGCGCAGCCGCGCGATGCCCTCCTCCACCGAAACGACGATGTCCTCGAACCCCTCGTACCCCACGGCGTGCCCCTCCCTACGTATGTGCGCGCGGATCGTACCGGGTGTCGTGGGGGCGGCCGCGGATTCGTCCGCACGCCCTCGGAGCCGCGGGTGGCGCTGTCTCCGCCATCGGGGCGTTGAGCACGACGTGAGTCCCGAGCGCGACACCCTGCGCGGAATGTGAGCGGGGGCCACCACCGGAGTTCCATGCATGTCGACGGACTACGCCCGAACGCACACACCGATCAGCCCACCGGTCAGCCCGTGGGACGTGCTCGCCCGCGCGGAACCCACCCCGATCAGACAGCCACTCGTCGAAGCGGACGGAGGCGATGACGGGGTCGATGTCCTCCTGCGGCGCCTGGTCGAGCACTCGCCGGACGCGCTGTTCTACTACGAGGTACTGCCCACCCCGCGCTTCCGGTACGTGAGTCCGGCGATCGAGGGCGTGACCGGACGCCCGCCTGAAGCATTCCTGCGGGACGGCACCCTGGGCATCACGATCGTGCACGAGGAGGACCGCCACCACGTCGCGCGGGCGCTCCGCTCCGGCGTGGATGCCTCGATCCGGGTGCGGATCCTCCACACCAGCGGGGAGGTGCGCTCGGTCGAGTACCACAACATGCCCATGCGGAACGCGGCCGACGAGGTAGTGGCGGTGTGCGGGAGCATCCACGACGTCACGGGGGGCCAGGACGCCTTTGCCTCCCTGCGGATGCGCGAGCGGTACCGCCAGGCCTTGCTGGACGCGATCCCGGACACACTGCTCCGCATCGGGCGGGACGGCACCATGGTCGACCATGTCCCGGGCGAGGTGACGAGCACGCTGCGGATGCCGGTCGGCGATCGCATCCACCTCCGCGCGGTGCTGCCCGCCTCACTCGTCGACCCGATCCTCGAACTGACGCAGGCCGTCCTGCGGACGGGGGCACCTCAGCAGGCAGAGCTCCGCGTGGACGTCGCTGCCCGCACCCTGACGTACGAGGCGCGCTGCGTCCCGTTCACGAAGGACGAGGCGTTGATGTTGCTGCGCCACGCCACGACGAGGCGGCCCCAGCGCGAGGAGGCCCGCGACGACTTCATGCTCCAACTGAAGTCGCGGAACGGGAACGCCTATGGGCTCACCTCGCGCGAGCTCGCCGTCCTCGACCTGGTCGCGGAGGGGCACGCCGACAAGCAGATCGCGGAGGCGCTGGGCATCAGCACGTACACGGTGAACAAGCACGTGGGGAACATCCTCGGCAAGATGCACGCCGCCTCCCGCACCGAGGCGGGCGTGCGCGCGATCCGCGAGGACTTGATTGCCTAGTACCCCTCGGGACCGGCGCAACGGCACCCCCGAGCGTCCCGCTCCGGCTCCGAGCCAGACGGGGCGCTGGGTGCTGTCGCTGGTGCTGGTCGCCCTCGGCGGGATCGCCCTGCTCCTGGCGAACGCGCTCGTGTGGATGGACCGCACCGTGCTGGACAGCGAGGAGTTCGCCGCCGTGGTCCGCCGCGCCCTCCACGATCCCGAGGTCGAACAGCGGATCGCGACGGTCGTCTCCGACCGGGCAGTCGAGGCGAGCGCGCTCGACGCGCGGATCGCCGACGAGCTCCCGACCGAGCTCAGCTTCGCGGCGCCCATCGTCAGCGAGCAGGTCCGCGCCGCCCTCGAGCGGGTGACGCTGCGGATCCTGGCGTCGGACCTCCTCAGCAGCGAGGATGGCACGCTCATCGCCGCGCTTCACGAGCGCGTGATCGCGCTGCTGGAGGACGACGGGCTCATCCGCGCCCAGGACAACCAGTTGGTGCTCGACCTGGGCGGCATCACCGACCGCGTCTTCGACCGCATGGGCGTCGAGCCGTCCGAACGCGTCCAGACCGCCCTCGATGAGCGGACGGAGGTCGTGATCCTCGAGGATGCGACCCGCCTGAACCGCGCCTCGTTCTTCGTCCGCCACAGCGAGGGCCTCACGATCGGGCTGCTGATTGCCGCGCTCGTGGGCCTCGGCGCGGGGTGGGCGCTCGCCCCGAACCGAAGGCTCGGGTTCCTCGCGTGCGGCGTCGCGCTGATCCTCGTCGGGTTCGTGACGCTCCTGGGCGTGCTCGCGTCCGAGATGCTGGTCGAGTCCAACACACCCGGCCGCGTCCTCCTTCACCATCTCGTCGATGGGTTCGAGCAGAGCCTGAGGCGCCAGTCCGCCCTCCTCGTCGTGGTCGGAGCGGTCGCGGCGGCCTCCACGGACCTCCGAGTGCGCGGCTACGCCGCCTCGGCGCGCGACCGCTCCTCCGAGGCGGTCCAGCGCGTGGGTGTGGTGCCCTCGCTGCTCGCGGGGAGCGCCGTGCTCCTCGTGGCGTTGTTCACGCTGTCCTGAGTGCGGGCCTAGACCCGGACGATGCAGCGGAAGCCGACGTGGGACGTGGAGCTGTTCACGTCCTGTCCTTGTCGGGCGGCGGGCCGGTACCTCAGGCAGTAGTTCGGCGCGCAGAGGTGCGACCCACCCTTGATCACGTGCCTCGTGATCTCCGTACTCACCCCGGGGATCGGCAGGAGGTCCGCCGAGGGCGCGTCCACCCTCGGGTTGTGGGGGACGCAGCAGGCGTGCTCGACCTCCGAGGTATGCCCGTCCGCGGAGTGGTTGCGCGTGAAGAAGTCTGACGTCCACTCCCAGACGTTGCCGGCCATGTCGAACAGGCCGTACCCGTTCGCACGGAAAGAGCCGACGGGCGAGGTGCCCTCGAAGCCATCGGTACGCAGGTTCTGCCAGGGGAACTCGCCCTGCCAGGTGTTCGCCATCATCCGCGCGCGCGGCGCGAACTCGTCGCCCCAGATGAACGTCGCCTGGTCGAGGCCGCCCCGCGCCGCGAACTCCCACTCCGCCTCGGTCGGCAGCGCCTTCCCCGCCCACGTGGCGTACGCCTCGGCATCCTCGTACACCACGTGCGTGACCGGGTGCCGCTCCCGCCCTGCCGAGGTACTCCCGGGGCCATCTGGCCGGTGCCAGCAGGCGCCGGGGACGTAGCGCCACCAGCGCCGGAAGTCGCCCAGGTCCACCGGCCCCGCGGTTGGGTGGAACACCAGCGACCCGGCCACGAGGTCCTCGGACGCGGCGTCCGGGTACATCGCCCGGTCGGGAGTGCGTTCCGCGAGCGTCACGTAGCCCGTGTCCCGCACGAAGCGCCGGAACTCCGCCACGGTGACGGGATGCTCGTCCATCCAGAACCCGTCGAGGGTGACCGTGTGGACGGGGCGCTCTTCCGGGTAGAAGTCCTCGCTCCCCATCCGGAACTCGCCGCCCTCGATCCAGACCATGTTCTTCAGGCGTGGCTGGCGAAGCGAAGTGCTCATGCGCGGAGTGTCCGCACGGCACGGGAGCGCTCCAACCCTAGTTTCCGGCAGCGCGGGGCGACGCCGGCCCGGACGGGGAGATGGCGAATGTTCGGCTGTTGGCCCTTGATGCGCGCGGGCTCTACTGCCCTGACGGGGTCACGTGAGGAGCAAACGATGGCAGACCTGGTGATCATCGGTTACCCGGACGAATCGACAGCCGAACTCGCCCTGACCGAGGTCGAGCAGCTACGGCAGCAGATGGTGCTGCAGGTGGACGGCGCCGCGGCCGTGATCCGGCACGCGGACGGCAAGGTGAAGGTCCATGCGCCGGAGGGCGGCACGGCCGTCGGTGGCGGCGCGATGTGGGGCGTCCTGTGGGGGACCCTCTTCGGTGTGCTGTTCCTCGTCCCGATCATCGGGGCGATCACGGGTGGCGCACTCGGCGCGCTGTTTGGGGGCCTCGACCGGTCCGGCATCGACCGCGCGTACCGGGACCGCGTGAAGGAGCAGCTACAGCCGGGGACCTCCGCGCTGGTGATGGTGATCTACAAGATGACGCCGGACAAGGCGGTCACCGCGCTCTCCCGCTTCGGCGGCACCGTCCTCCAGACCTCGCTCTCAGAGGAAGCGGAGCGCCACCTGGAGGAAGCCCTGAAGGGCGAGTACACGCCCAGCGCCGTCGCCTGAGCGACCGCGCACGGTCGAGGAGTACGGAGAGGAGGACGAGATGGCGTACGGACAAAGCGCCTACCGCGAGACCACCCCCCGAGGCGCCGCGAACCCATGGGCCGTGGGCGCCACGGTGGCCGCCGGCGCGTTCATGATGGTGGCCGGAGCGTTCGAGGCCATCCAGGGGTTCGCCGCGATCCTGCAGGACGACTTCTTCGTCGTGGGCTCGGACTACGCCTACGAGATCGACGTCACCACGCTGGGCTGGGTCCACTTCGTCATGGGGATCATCGTGATCGTCACGGGCGTCGGGGTCCTCTCCGGGATCCTGTGGGCTCGCATCGTGGGCATGGTGCTGGTGTCGCTCATGGCGATCGCCAACTTCTTCACCATCCCCTACTACCCCGTCTGGTCGATCGTCGTGATCGCCGCCAGCCTGCTGGTGATCTGGTCACTCGCGACCCACAGCGAGGAGGACCGCCGGGGGACGATCATGCGCTAGCCACGCCCTCCTTGAGTTCGACCCCGCCGAGGTCACCACGGCCAGCGAGCCTGGACGGTAAGACAGGGCGCCCAGTCGGGTCGGCCCGTCGGATAGTCCCAGTCGGATAGCGGGCCGAGGAACAGCGGGGAGGAGCGGCAAATGGGCGCCGCGATCGGTGACATGTTGCCGTCCGCCAGCGGCGTGGCGATCAGCCCCATTCCCATCATTGCCGTGATCCTGATGCTGGTGAGCGAGCGCGGGAAGGTGAACGGGGCCGCGTTCGTCGTCGGGTGGTGGCTCGGGGTCGGCCTCGTCCTCACGGTGGTGCTCCTGCTGGCGGACAGCACGGGCGCCAGCTCCGAGGACGAGCCCGCGACGTGGGTCTCCCTGCTCCAGGTAGCCCTGGGCGTCCTCCTGCTGTGGACGGCAGCCCGGCAGTGGAACGGCCTGCCAAAGGACGGCGAGCAGGCGCCGATGCCGAAGTGGATGCAGGCGCTGGACACGTTCACACCGATGAAGTCCGCATCCATCGGTGTGCTGCTCTCCGGCCTGAACCCGAAGAACCTCCTGCTCACCATCGCCGGCGCGACCGCCATTGGCTCCGCAGGGGTGGAGGGTGGCGACGCGGTCATCGCCGCCCTCATCTTCGTCCTCGTCGCATCGGCGGGCGTCGTCATCCCCGTCGCACTCACCATCGCGATGGGGGCGCGGTCCGCGACGATGCTGGAGGAACTCCGTGTGTGGCTCACGGACCACAACGCGGCCATCGTGGTCGGGATGCTGCTGATCTTCTCCGTGAAGATGCTGGGCGACGGCCTCGTCGGCCTCTTCTGAGGACGGCGATGACCGCCCCGGTCCAGCCGCCGCAGTGGCTTCGAGGCTACGATCGGCGCTGGCTGCGTGCCGACCTGCTGGCCGCCCTCACTCTCTGGGCACTGGTCGTACCCCAGGCCATCGCCTACGGCGGCATCGCGCAGATGCCCCCGGAGGCGGGCCTCTACACCGCGGCCGCCGGGCTGCTCGCCTACGGGCTCCTCGGCACGTGCCGGCAGCTCGTCGTCAGTCCCACCTCCTCGACGGCCGCGATCTCGGCGGCGCTGGTCGCGCCGCTCGCGGGGGGCGACGCGGCCCGGTACACCACGATGATCTCGCTGCTCGCGATCATGGTCGGGCTCGCGCTGATCCTCCTCGGGGTACTGCGCATGGGGTTCGTATCCCGGTTCATCGCTGCCGGGACGCAGGTCGGCTTCATGTTCGGACTGGGACTCACGATCATCGTCGGCCAGCTCCCAGACCTGCTCGGCGTCCCTCACAGCGACGGCGACTTCTTCGCGCAGCTCGAGGGCGTCCTGTCCCACCTGGACGAGGTCTCCGGGTGGACCGTCGCGATCGGACTCGGCGGGCTGGTCGCCCTCGTCGGGACGCGGCGCATCTCCCCTGCCGCCCCCGGTGCGCTCCTCGTGGTGGTCGGGGGCATCCTCCTCGTCGCGCTGCTCGGCCTCACGGACGACGTCGCCGTCCTCGGAGAGATCGAGGCGGGACGCCTCACGCTGGCGCTGCCGGACGTGGGACGCGGCGACATCGCCGCCCTCCTCCCGGGCGCGCTCGCCATCGCGATCATCGGGTACGCCGAGAGCGCCACCGTCGCCGAGGAGCTGGCGGAGCACCACGGGTACGAGGTGGAGCCGGACCGCGAGCTGCGCGCGATCGGCAGCGCGAACATCCTCGCCGGCCTCATGCAAGGGTTCATCACCGGCGGTGGCGCGAGCCAGTCCGCGGCGAACGACTCCGCCGGAGGCAAGACGCAGCTGGTCTCGCTTCTCGTCGCGGGGCTCGCGGTCCTCACGGCTCTCGCGCTGCTGCCGCTCTTCCGTGACCTGCCCCAGGCAGTCCTCGCCGCCATCGTGATCAACGCCGTGGTCGGGTTCCTTAATGTCCACGCGATGGCGCGCCTGCTCCGGCTACAGCGGGACAGCTTCGTGCTCGCACTGGTGACGATGACGGCGGTGCTCGTCCTCGGGATGCTCGCCGGGCTGCTGCTCGCCGTGGCGATCTCGATCGTGACGCTGCTCGCGCGCGCGAGCCGCCCGAGCCTCACCCGCCTCGGCGTGCTGTCCGTGGACGGCGACCCCCGTGTGGCGCGCTACGTCCCGCTGGAGGACGCCACCCCCTCGGACGGCGGCCCGCGCGAGGACGCCGGCGTGCTGGCCTACCGACTCGACGCACCACTGCTCTTCCTCAACGCGAAGCACCTGCGGACCATGCTCCGCCGCCAGCTCGAAGCAGCCCGCGACCGCGAGGGCGCTCGAGTCCGCGTGGTCCTGCTCGACCTCGGGTCGACGAACCGGCTCGACGTGGACGCGCTGGACGTCCTCCTGTCCCTCCGCGACGAGCTGGCGGAGCAGGACATCGCGCTGTGGCTCGGAAACGTGCGCACCGCGGTGCGGGCCGCCCTCGAACGTAGTCGCCAGTTCGAGGCGATCGAGGACCGTCAGGGTGGCTTGCGGGTCTACCCCAGCATGACCGAGGCGCGGACGGACTGGCTGCGCCTCAGCAGTGCCCGCGCGCCGGGAGCGGCCGTAGCCGCTCCCGGCGGGGACACCGGCAATGTGGTCACCTCAGGCGATCCGCCCACGCAGCGTGGCGCGGGTGGAGCGCCCCGGTAAGAGGCGAGCACTGCGGAGCACGCCGCCGAGGCGCGCCAGACTGACCGCCTGCAGCAGCGCGGACCCGTTCTCACGGGCGGCAAGCAGGGCGCCCTCGTAGTGGCGGTACGCCTCGGGCGCATCGCCCTTGCTGTGGGCGGAAGCGCCCAGGCGCAGCAGGGCATGGATGCCCAGCCGGCGCTCAAACACGTCCGCCTTCGCACCGCCTCGGGCGGTCTCCAGCAGCTTGTCGCGGGCGGAGGCGGTGGCCCCCATCCGCACGAGGAACCGCGCTTCCTGCACAAGCACCGCGTCCAGCACCACCTGGACCAGTGGGTCGGGCTCGCCCTCCTCGATCGCCTGCCGCAGGGCAGACTCACCGCGCGCGAGGACATCGAAGCCCTCTTCGAGGCAGTCGGTCAGCTCGTACCAGAGCGCGAGGGAGGAGCAGAGCTCGTAGATCAGGCTGATCTGTCGGGAGGCCGCCACGCACTCCCACGCCGCCAGGACGTTGTGAGCATCCAGGCCCAGGTCGCCCTCGAACCGTCGCGCGCCGTCCTGGAGCATCGCCATGGTGAGCTGCTGGACGCGACCGGCGTAGTAGAGGGCGTGTCGCGTGCTCATCTCGGCGCGGAGGTCATCCTCCAGCGCTCCGCGCTCGTCGACGTACCGGCGCACCAGTGCCGGGATCGCGTAGCGCCCGGACTCCGGACTGTGCAGCAGGTTCGCATCGCGCAGCGTCATCAGCTGCGCCACCGTCGCACCGGCCACCACCCCGGCCGCGTCGTAGTCAAAGCAGTCACGGAGCACCGTGAGGCGTCGCAGCGTCTCGCGCGACTCGACGTCCAGCCCCGCCCATGCCGGATCGAGCGCGTCGCGGATGCTCCACCCCGGTGTGTGCTCTGACGCCGGGCTGCGGAGGAACTCGAGGTCGTCGCGCACCGCCGCCTGCAGCGCACCGATCGACATTCCCCGGCAGTACTCCGCGGCGGCGATCATCGCCATCGGGTTCCCGTCCAGCTGACGGCAGAGCGAGACGATGGCGTCCCGGTCCTCACCCTGGACCGGGACCACTCCGGCGACGCGCTCCACCTCGCGGAGGAACAGCGAGCCCGCCTCGCTCGCCTCGATCTCGTGCCGGTCCATCGGCGACGCGAGGCCGCGGAGCTCCATGACGTACAGCCCGGGCAGCTCCAGCCTCCGACGGGAGGTGACCAACACCCGCACCGCGGGGGAGGAGCTCGCGAGGAGGCCGCGAAGGTTCGCGAGCGCATCCACGACATCGTCTGCCCCATCGATCACCAGGAGGACGGCGCGTCCGGCCAGTGCCTGCCGCAGCGCCCTCGTCGCGTCACGAGGGTCGAGCACGTGGTGCCCGAGGTAGGCGCAGATCAGCGCCGCCAGCGCGTCACTGCTCGGAGCAGGAGGATGGCCGGGGTCGCCCATGGGCTCGCTCGACTCGCTCGTGGCCTCGGTGGTTCCCGGTGGAGCCGGTGGGGCGTTCGACGCGGCCGTGCCCACCGCACCACCGACGGGCACGAGGTAGATCCCGTCCGCGAACGGCTGGGTGGAGACCTCGCGGCCCTCGAGGTAGCGCGCGGCCACCTCCACGGCGACGCGGGTCTTCCCCACGCCGGCGACACCGACGAGGTTGACGATGCGCCACGCGTCCCCACCCAGCAGGCGGGTGAGCTGCGACATCTCTGTTCCGCGCCCGACGATCGGCGTCGAGTACGTCTCCAGGTTGGTCGGCGGTTGGAGGACGGTCGCGCGGATCTCGCGGTAGCGCTGGAGCGTCAGCGGCTCCGGCTCCACCTGCAGTTCGTCGCGCAGGCGGTCGCGATACCGCTGGAACTCGCTGAGGGCGAGCGCGCGGTGCCCGGCCTGTGCCTCCAGCGTCATCAGCTGCCGGACGACGTCCTCCGACCACGGCTCCAGCGCCAGGTAGCGCCGGGCGGCGGCGATGCCGCGCTCCGGCACGCCCCGCTCCACGGCCAGGCTCGCGATGCTGCTGAGGCCGCGCAGCAGGGCCGCGCGTAAGCGCTCCCGCTCCGCGATCTGCCACTCCTCGAACTCCGGTGCGCCCGGTAAGACGAACCCATCGAGGAAGTCACCCCGGTACGCCGACACCGCTTCCTCGAGCGTGTCGATGTCGCCGAGGACGAGCGCGCGCTCGAGGTTGCCCTCGAAGCGCTCGGTATCGATGTCATGCGGGAGATCGGCGTTGAAGGCGACGCTCTGACGCGACACCGAGATGTACTCGGGTAGTCGTTGGCGCAACTCGGTCAGGGCGTTGCTCAGGTGCTTGGAGGAGTGAGGTGTCTCAAACTCGTCGGTCAGCAGGGCCGCGACTGTCTCGCGCGACAGCGGACGGCGCTGCGACGCGAGGAAGGACAGCAGTGCGGTGGACCGACGGCGCGAAAACACCAGCGGTGCTTCGTCCAGGAAGGTCTCTGGAGTACCGAGCAGGTGAAGTACCAGGGTGGCCATGTTGTACCCCCTCGTCCCATAACTACTCGCTCCACGCCGCAGAGGCGCCGAGTTACGCGGTCAGCAGCCGCCCTTCTTTCCGCTGCTCGTGCGCGTGCTTCATGGGGAGAGGCATTTTGAAGGACCAGTAACGCGAACGCTCACTGGCCATAGTTTGTCGGTATCGTTCCCCTCCCTGAGCCGTTCGTGGTAACCCGCACCTCGTTTTCGACAGGGCTCACAGTATGCCCGCCGAGTCAAGGATCAACGTACCCAGACGTAGGGATCTGGTTGGTATCTGGTAGGTATGCCCGGGAGTCCGGGGCACTCTTGTCGGTGCCTGGCCGCGCGATCCTCGGCGTCCTCCCCGTCCCAGCCAAGGCCTGACGAGACGCCGCGAGCAAGGCCCGAGCATCCGCCTGCCTAGCGTCCATCCGCACCGAGGTTGCCTCCGGGCGCCTCGTGCCCGGTGGCCGATCCTCAGGATGGCGCCGGGCACGATGGACACGGAACGCCTCGACATTCATCCACTTGTCTACGCAGTCAGACATTGGAGCCTGATCATGGACTGGGGAGTGTTCTGGGCGTTCGTGTTCTTGATGTTTGTCTGGGTGCCGTTGTTATGCACCTGGGTCTTCGCGATAGCGGACCTGTTCTTGCGTCATGACCTGCGGTGGTGGTCAAAAGCCATCTGGCTGCTGGGTATCCTGTTCTTCCCGCTGATCGGGATCCTGGTCTACGCCTTCACGCGACCGCGGACCGTCAGCTACGGGATGGTCCCCACCGGGTACGTGCAGGCGACGCCGGCCGGGTACCCGGCCAACTACGCGGCGATGACCGGCACCCCCGTCGCCTCTCCGGTCAGTGCAGACGCGGACAGCCAGCGGCTCTCCGTGCTGTCTGACCTGCACGACCGTGGCGTGATCAACGATGACGACTACAACCGCGGCCGGTCGATGCTCTTGGGCGCCTGACGGCGCTCGTCGCATCACGCCCTGACGATGCTGATCGCCTTCGCCTGGGGCCTGGTCTCGACATCCTCCCTGGTCGTCGGTGCGCTGATCGCCCTTCGCTGGCGGATCAGCCACCGGCGGCTGGGGTTGATCATGGCGTTCGGCGCCGGCGTCCTGATCGGCGCGGTCGCCTATGAGCTGGTGCAGGAGGCCTTCGAGCTCGCCGGAGGCGCCGGGATCGCCTCCGGACTCATCGCCGGCGGCCTCACCTTCACCTTCGGTAATGCGCTCCTCCAGCGTCCCCAGACCGCGCACGCCGCGGGTGCGGACGCCACCACCGAGGCCTCACATGCCTCGGTCGCGGGTGCACCAACACTGCCCTCGGGCCGCTCGACGGCGGTCGCCATCGCGGTGGTCTTCGGGGCCGTGCTGGACGGCATCCCGGAGTCCACGGTCCTCGGCCTCACATTGCTCGATGGACAGGGCGTCAGCATCGCCATGCTGGCGGCGGTCTTCGTCTCCAACCTGCCCGAAGCCGCCGCGGCGACCTCCGGACTCATCGAGGGTGGTTGGAGCCCCTTCCGCGTCCTCCGGATGTGGACCGTGGTCGCACTGGCCTGCTCCGTCGCGGCGGCGCTGGGCTATGGCGTGCTCGGAGAGGCCTCGGACGGGGTGGTCGCCTTCGTGCAAGCGTTCGCGGCAGGAGCGATCCTCACGATGCTCGCGGACACGATGATGCCGGAGGCCTACCGCGATGGCGGCACCTACACCGGGATCACGACCACGCTCGGCTTCGGCCTCGCGTTCGTCCTCGCTGAGCTCGAGTAGCGCGCATGGACGATCGGGTGAGCAGCAACGGCCACTCACCTCGGCACCGCACGCCGGAGCAGGCGGGCGCCCCCGACCCTCGCGCGAGGTGGCACCTCCCCGTGCGGCTGGAGGGCTACCGCCGCGAGTGGTTCACAGCTGACCTGCTCGCCGGCATCACCGTGGCCGCCGTGCTCATCCCCTCGGCACTGGCATACGGGGCACTGGCAGGACTCACGCCGGTCGCCGGGCTGTACGCCGGCGTGGCGGCGATGCTGGGGTACGCCCTCTTCGGGCGGTCACGTCGCCTGATCCTCGGGCCCGAGGCGGCCAGCGCGATCCTTGTCGCGGCCGGGATCGCCCCGCTCGCCGGGGGCGACGCGGTCCGCTATGCCGCACTGGCGGCGGCACTCGCCGTCATGGTGGGCGTGATCACCATGCTTGGCGCGCTCGCGCGGCTGGGCTTCCTCGCGGACTTCCTCTCGAGGCCCGTCCTTGCCGGGTACATGACGGGCGTCGCGCTCACGATCATCGTCGGGCAGTTCGGGAAGCTCCTTGGCATCAGCATCGAGGCGGACGCCTTCCTCGGTCAGCTGGTCGAACTCGTCGAGGGAATCGAGCAGGCCCAGTTGCTCACCTGTGGCGTTGCCCTCGCGTGCATCGCCGTCCTGGTGATCGGCGGGATCGTGCGTCCTCGCTTCCCGACGAGCCTCCTCGTGATCGCCCTCGCGACGGTCGTCTCCGCGCTCGCCTCGCTGGAGGACCACGACGTCGCCGTGGTCGGCACGATCCCGCGAGGGCTCCCGATGCCGGGGATCCCGGACGTGGGATGGAGCGACCTCGGCGACCTCGCGCCCAGCTCGCTCAGCCTCGCGGTGTTCGCGTTCGTGACCAGCATCCTCACCGCGAAGTCGTTCAGCGCGCGGCCCTCCCGGGTGGACGCGGATGCGGAGATGCGCGGCGTCGCGATGGCGAACCTGGCCGCCGGG
>Ga0265293_10008104_pt1 | contig 15747 bp, 18 predicted proteins | sample Munlanlewell138R_FD_192505 | JGI IMG/M metagenome (GOLD analysis project Ga0265293, IMG submission 192505) | Leachate microbial communities from a municipal landfill in Southern Ontario, Canada - Leachate well 138R | ecosystem: Engineered > Solid waste > Landfill > Unclassified | place: Canada...
TCGAGTCTCCGTGGGGTCACCACTTATAAATCAAATCATAACCAACAAATACTAAATCTATACCAAAATATAATTTTCCAAACACTCTTATAAAAAAATATATTGTATAATCAGCAACAGTACTTATCAAAGGACAGACATGACACCTAGAGAATCTATTGCGATATTACAAAACAATATGAATAAGATAATTATCGGTCAAGAACATGTCGTCGAAAGACTTATTATCGGCGTATTGGCTGACGGAAATATGCTTATCGAAGGCCTTCCCGGTTTGGCAAAAACTAAATTGGTAAAAACCATGGCAAAAATTATTGATGCAAATTTTTCGCGCATACAATTTACTCCCGACTTGGTTACTTCCGATATTATAGGGGTAGAAAAGATGTACGAAGAAAATGGAGCTCATAAGTTTCGTTTTGAACCCGGACCTATTTTTGGCAATATTATATTGGCTGACGAAATAAACCGAGCTCCAGCCAAAGTGCAAGCGGCTATGCTTGAAGCTATGGAAGAGAGACAAGTCACATCGGCCGGAAAAACATATAAATTGCCAAAACTTTTTACAGTTATTGCTACACAAAATCCCCTAGAAACAGAAGGAACATACAAACTCCCGGATGCCCAAAGAGACCGTTTTTTGATGCACGTAATGATATCTTATGTGACAATGGAATCAGAACTAGAAATTGTCAAGCAAGCCCACGAAGAAAAAAACAAAGACAAACATCCGGCATATATGGATGAAAAAATCTCTCAAGATATGATATTTGCCGCAAGAGATGAAATAGAAAAAGTAAAGATGAGCGAAGCTGTGCAGAAATATGTCATAGAACTTGTGTTCGCGACGAGATATCCTCTAAGATACAGCAAGCAGCTTGATATTATGATAGATGTAGGGGTGAGCCCAAGGGCTTCTTTGGCGCTTGATCAATGTAGTCGCGTTTATGCCTGGATGCACGGCAGAGATTATGCAACTTACAAAGATGTACAGGCCATTATACATGATGTGTTTCGCCACCGGCTTATCAAAAGTGAACATACACGCCTAAATGAAAAAACTAATGATGATATAGTTGATATTATTTTGGAGCAAGTACCGTTGCCTCCTGAAGAGAATTAATATTTTTTTAGCATAGACAGTACGGAAAAAACAGTGAAAGGCATACGATGAAATCAAAACAAATCAATAGTAAAATATGGATATCGCCATCAAAAGATATGATGCTAGGCAAAGGACGCGTAGAATTACTAGAACATATCCACACTACAGGTTCCATTTCTCAAGCTGCCAAAATTATGAAGATGAGCTATAAGGCTGCATGGGACAGCATAAAAGACCTCAACACGCATGAACTGTTAGTAGAAAAGCAAACGGGCGGCAAGCATGGGGGCGGTTCCAAGCTGACGCCAATAGGACTCGAGTACATTGAAGTTTACAAAGAGCTAGAAACCATCCAAGATTATTTTTTTGGCTCGCTTGGCGGCCGTATAAACTCTTTGAAAAATCTAAAAACATTGACATCAAAACTCACTCTTCGTACAAGTGCCAGAAACCAATTGCATACTACAATTTTAAAAATCGACAAACAAGACCACAGTATTATACTTACGCTGAGCATGGAAAACAATCAAGATATAAAAGTCACCATTACTCCCAAAAGTCTAGAAGAGATGAAGCTAAAAGAAAAAATGTCTTTAATAGTTCTGCTTAAAGCATCGTCGATTACACTGCACGAAAAATGCCCGCTGGATGCTCCATATAATTGGCTTCACGGTACTGTAAAATCACTTGATATTGGAGGCGAGTATGCCGAAGCGGCCATAGAACTTGATAATGGGGGGGAGATTATTGCTTCATTGACAGCCGCCGAATGTGACTCTATCAATGTCGGCAAGCCTATATGGGCACATTTCAAATCGAATAGTGCTATTGTAGCAATATAATCAACAGCACATTAACTATATACACAAAAATTAATTTATATATCAACATATCTTGATTTGTTATAATTATTTTGCTATAGTTACAAACTTGGAGGCAGTAATGGATATATTTTTACAAACCATAGGCGCGATAAACGATGAAACCAGGGTGCGTATCTTACGCTTTATAGATAGAAATGGCGAAGTATGCGTATGTGACGTAGAAAGCTCATTTGGCATGATTCAATCCCGTATATCAAGACATCTTAAAATTCTAAAAGATGCTGGTTTTTTGAGGGTTGACAGGCGAGGCAAGTGGGCATATTACAGTATTCGTTCTCCTCTTGATGAGTTTAGGCTCTCAATACTAAAAGAAATAGCTCATTTAAGTTTGGATATGCCAAAGCTGACTAAAAGTTGCAATGCATGATACTTGCATCTTTGATTTTTTTAACAACTCTTATTTTTGTCATATGGCAACCGCGTGGTTTACAAATAGGCACAAGTGCAATTATCGGTGCATTGGTTGCTTTAATAGCAGGCATTGTTAACTTTAATGATGTTATGACTGTAACCAATATAGTCTGGGATGCGACTTTGGCATTTATTGGTATTATTATACTTTCAATGGTGCTTGATGAAATAGGTTTTTTTGAGTGGTGCGCCATCAAAACAGCAAAACTCAGCCGCGGGAATGGCCACCTGATGTTTGTGTATGCGCTATTGCTTGGCGCAGGAGTATCGGCATTGTTTGCAAATGACGGAGCTGCACTTATTCTCACTCCGATATTATTGGCAAAAATGAGGATACTCAAACTCAATGCCAAAAGCATCATTGCGTTTTTACTTGCTGGTGGGTTTATTAGTGACTCTGCTTCATTGCCGTTTGTATTTTCAAATCTTACCAATATAGTAACTGCAAACTATTTTAATATAAGCTTTGGTGAGTATTTGGCAAATATGATAGTACCATTTATTGTAAGTACCATAATATCCATAGTAGTTTTGTGGCTTTTTTTACACAAAGATATTCCGCATCTTGTCGATACCAATCTGCTAAAAAACCCGAATGATGTGCTAAAAAATAAAATGCTTTTTTATTTCAGTTGGTTATTCTTGGCGCTTCTCATCGCTGGATATTTTATAGGCGATCATTATGGATTGCCTATAAGCGTATTTGCTCTTGGCGGTGGGCTGATTTTTCTAATCCTTGCAACAATGGCAAAAAGTGTTGAACCGATTCATATTATCAAAAATGCCCCTTGGCAGGTAGTGTGGTTTAGTATCGGACTTTATATAGTAGTATACGGACTAAAAAATGCCGGGTTGACAGATTATCTTAGTATTGTCTTAAAAGAGTTGTCAACCAAAGGAGACATGATAGCTATCATAGGTGCCGGATTTATCAGTGCGATTTTGAGTGCTATCATGAACAATATGCCGACAATCATGATAATGGACATAGCCCTAACAAACATACCAAATGAGGCGATGATATATGCAAATATCATAGGATGTAATTTAGGGCCAAAAATGACACCGTTTGGTAGTCTTGCTACGCTATTGTGGCTACATGTATTATCTCAAAAAGGAGTGAAGATTGGCTTTGGGCAATATAGTAAGTTTGGACTTATTGTAACACCTCCAGTTTTACTGGTGGTTTTGATTTCGTTATATCTATTTTAAGGAGTAATTTGTGAAAAAAGTATTAGTAATGTGCACAGGAAATAGCTGCAGAAGCATCATAGGCGAAGTGCTTATCAATGCAAAGCTTGAGGGAATTGAGGCTATGAGTTGCGGAGTAGCACCAAGCGGCAAGGTCAATCCAAATGCCAAAAAAGTGTTAGAGCAGCATGGCATCTGGAAAGACGAATACCATTCAAAAAACTTGGATAAAGTGATAGACATACCATTTGATCTAGTCGTGACTGTTTGTGATCATGCACATGAAACTTGCCCCATGTTTCCGCACCCAATTCCTAAAATCCATGTAGGTTTTGAAGATCCAGACGGAAAAGGGTTCGAGGCGTTTGAGGCAACTTACAAAGAGATCGAAGAGGTGCTATTGCCAAAAGTGCAAGAAGCACTCAATAATTTATAAGGAGATAAAATGAATATAAAATTTAAAGAAAACACAAAAGGCTTTAGTGCTATCATTAATGGATTTAATGCTGAAGAGCTAAATAAAAAAGTTAATGATTGTAAAGATGGGAATTGCGGCTGTGATTGCAGTCAGGATATAATGAAGAAGATTGAAAGTATCGAAGTTTGCTCACATGAAGATGGAGCAGAGATAAAAATAACAGGCGATATTGCGATGCAAACCATTGCCCCCATGATGCAAAAATGTTTGATTTCTAACGATAAAGATAATTCGTGCAAAGTATAACAAATAAAAAAACGACTATACAAAGGGTAATACTCTTAAACATTACTCTTATAGTTTCTGAAATAATTGCTGGGATTTATAGCGGTTCTATGGCTCTTATAGCTGATGCTTTTCACAATTTAGGTGATGTCTTGGCGCTATTCATTACATTGGTGGCTATTATTTATGGGGCAAAAAAAGCAACCGTAACAATGACTTTCGGATATATCAGGGCAGAATCTATGGCAGCTTTTATAAACTCGATTTTTTTATCCATTACTATGATATTTATATTTGTAAAATCTATTGATAGATTTTTAAATCCAATAGATATAAATGCGCCGGTTGTTATCTTTGCTTCATTGATAGCTTTATTTGTAAATGGTTTTAGCACATGGCTTCTTAATCAGAAAAATATCAAACATCATCATGAACATGATGAGCATGAATATGAAGATATGAATATCAAATCAGCTTATTTTCATATGCTAGGCGATGCATTGGTCTCTTTAAGTGTTGTTGCAGGTGGGGTAATCATGTATTTTTATGGCATAAGCTTGATAGATTCCTTGTTGTCTATGATTTTTAGTATTTATGTTATGGTGGCAAATTTTCCGATCCTTAAAAATTCATTTTTATCTCTAATGGATTCAAACAGTTATAATATAAAAAGCATAGAAGAATTAATAATGCAATCTAATGAGATTTTATCGATTCATGACCTGCATCTTTATCGTCCAAACTCTAAAGAATCATATGGGTCGGTTCATATAGTTCTTAAAAATGATTTATTGTTAAGCGAGATCGAAAAAGTTATCGAAAGCATAAGAGAAAGAGTTTGCAAACAAGGTATTACTCATTTTATTATTCAACCAGAAAGCACAAATTATCATTTAGATGATATCAGTTGCCATACACATTAAGAGGAGTATTTATGTTTGATTGGTGGGAAAAACTTAGCGGATATTTTGTCTTTGGTATTTTAGGACTTGCACACAAAAGTCAGATGGGCGAGGCTCTGCATTTTTTTATCTATGACACGATAAAGATTTTTATTCTTTTGGTTGCCATTATTTTTTTAGTAAGTTTTCTTAGGACTTATTTCAATACAGAAAAGGTAAGAGTTTATCTGCAGGGCAAAAGTGAATTCAACGGGAATATTTTAGCGGCGCTTTTTGGTATTATTACGCCTTTTTGCAGCTGTTCTGCTATTCCGTTATTTTTAGGGTTTATGCAGGCTAGAATTCCAATAGGGATAACTTTCAGTTTTCTCATTTCTGCGCCACTGAACAATGAGATAGCCATTGCAATGCTTTTTGGTCTTTTTGGATGGCAGATAACCGCACTCTACATTGCCCTTGGGTTACTTGTAGCTATACTTAGTGGGTATATCATTGGCAAAATGAAATTGGAGAAATATATACTCATACCAGTCACGCCGATGGAAGGAGAGCTTGAGAATATTAAAATTGAATCAAGCATTAAACAAAGAGTCAATGAAGCGTGGGACTATACTGTTGATATCTTCAAAAAAATCTATCTCTATGTCATAGCTGGGGTTGGGATAGGTGCATTTATCCATGGGTTTGTGCCGGCTGATTTTATTGCCAAATATGCAGGTGGAGATGCATGGTACGCAGTACCTTTGGCGGTTGCGATGGGGATTCCGATGTACTCAAATGCAGCCGGTGTAATGCCACTCGTTGAGGTGCTCACATCAAAAGGTATGCTTATGGGTACGGCACTCAGTTTTATGATGGCAGTTACAGCCCTATCTTTGCCTGAAGCTATGATACTCAAAAGGATATTGCACATCAGGCTTATAGGGATATTTTTTGGTATAGTTGGGTTCGGGATACTTCTGGTTGGGTATCTATTCAATTTTATTTTAGGAGGCAACTGATGAAGAAGATTATTTTAGGATTATGTTTATCTTGTATAGTTTTATTTGGAGCGGATAATTTTGATAAATATTTATCAAAATTTAATGCCAAAGAGCGAAATGAGATGAAAATACAAACACCCGATATGCTAAATATGCTAGAAGAAGGCAAGGCTATCTTGGTCGATATCCGTACATATAAAGAACATCAAGCATGGAATATGGGATTTGCAAAGCATATACCGCTGAATGAATTGCCAAAAAGATTAGGCGAACTTCCAAAAGATAAGCTAATAATTACAGCTTGCCCGCACAACGATAGAGCAAATATGGCTAGACTTTATCTAAAATTAAAAGGTTATAATGCAAGATATCTAAGTGATGGTTTACTAAAAACAACAGATTATCTTAAAGGAGATAATGCCGAAGAGTTTATAGATGAATTAAATAAGGAGAAAACAAAATGAAAATAGAAATACTTGGCACTGGTTGTGCAAAATGTAAAGCACTCGAAGAGGCGGTAAAACAAGCTGTAAGCAAAATTGGTGGGTTTCACGAGGTCGTAAAAGTGGATGATATCGTAGAAATTATGAAATATAATATTGTTAGCACGCCGGCACTTGTCATAGATGGGGTTGTTAAAAGCACCGGTAAGCTTTTGAGTGTTGATGAAGTTTTAAAGATATTAAAGACCTTCTAATTCCTCTCTCCAAGTACATATGCGAGTTCATAAATATTTTCTGCGATATATTCTATATCTTCTATGGCATCGCGATCTGATGCAAAAAGTATTTGATCTCCATACTCAAGCGTCATTTCACTCATATCGGGCAACAAATACAACTCATCTTTTCTAAGCAACAACAGAGCCACAATAGGATTTCGCTCATCTCTGTTAGCTCTTGACCTTGTCAAGGTTTCTAGCTTAATTGACTCTTTACACTTGATTCTTTCTGCTAATGCACTGGCATGCTGATCGTCAACAAAAAGTTTATACGTAGATGGGTTGTCACCAACCTTGGCTTTAAGCATTCCTAGTAATTCTTTCGCCCATATCTCGTCTTGTTTCACTGCATGAGCAATAAATTTATCAACAATTGGATCTATGAGCGCAGCTATAGTTTTATATATCAATAGACGAGAAGGCATAAACACATAATTAATATTGGCATAATGAAATAAAGCTTGATTTTCTATGTCATTTTCTCTTGCTATTGTTACAATGCTTGGATTGATCTTACGAGCGATAGAAAGCAAAGAAAGATTTGTAGTATCATCTTTAGAACCGGCTATGATGGCTACGGCATCTTCTGTACCAGCCTGTAGCAACACTTCTTTGTCATCTGCATCTTTAAAAAGTATTTCACCCTGTTCTTTTTTGCTGAAGGTATTTTTCTTTGTGGCGTCCATCTCTATAAAAACTGCCTCGATATTGTTTTTCTCCAAGACATTTTTTATCTCATGCCCCATTCTGCCGTATCCACAAATGATATATTTGCCTTCAGGAAGATGGAAGGCAGTTGTCCTCAAATCTCCTCTTCCATGCATCCATCTAACCAGCTTGTATAAAGATGGCGCGGTAAGCAGCATTTGAATTTGCTGTGAAATGATCTCGAATGGATTTTCTATGATCTCTACTCCCAGATCTTCAAGGTTTTCTGTCATATGTCTTGTAGTGGATTTGATAGCCAGTGGGATCTTTGAATTAAGTATTTTGGCAGTTATCGCGATTTTGAGATTGAGATTATCGTTTTCAAATAAAGAGACCAACCCTTTGCAATACTTTGATTTGATGCCTGCTAGCTCCAATGCTTTTGGATCATAGATATCAGCCTCAAGAATAGGAACAGAGGGCACATAATTTTCGAGTACCAGCTCGTTTGCCCTGTCGGGATTTTTTTCAATTACGACTGCCCTATATCCTTGAGCAAGCATCTTGCCTACTATCTTTTTTGTGACATTGTTATAGCCTAGAATGATGAAAAAATCTTCTCTTATTTTTCTCACTTTTTTACGAAAAGCGGTTTTTTTGATCTCACTGATAAATAACTTATCTTGCAATATAGAAAGAAGGGAGCCTATACCATAAAACCAACCGATAACAGTAATATATATCAAAGCTGATACCCACATACGCTGTGGATAAGAAAATGTATAAGGCACTTCTCCAAAGCCTATAGTTGTAGCCGTATAAGTAACGAAATAAAACGCATCAAAAATAGTCATGCGATAGATTTTTCCGTCTACCTCAATCCCGTCAAGCGATATCAATCCTGCAATTGCAATAGTATATGTAACAACAATGACAATAAAAGGCACTCTCATTTTTTGAAGCAGAAGCCAAAGTGATGAGTTTTTCATGCCGGGTTACCTTTTTGACTTGATCGTTTCTCCGATATAAAGTATGACCGAAGTAATATTTGCCAACAACGCACCGCCAGAAAGAGAGATAACTATTGATGTTGTATGAACATCCAGTGCTCCTGCAGTATAATAAACAATAGTCCAAACCGTAGCAGCGGCTATTAATTGTATATCTGCAACAAGAGAAGTAGCTAGCAATACTGAGCCAATTTGTGTTTTATCACCTATTTTAAGTGTAGTAGCTATAAGATTGACCACAATTGCTGCAAAAAGCTCATATTTGCTATGCAGCACAATATTGCTCAAGTCCCCATAAAAAAAACCAAAATTCAGCGTCATCGCCAAAATGATAAAAAACCCGCTAATAAGCTTATCAAAATTCATCTATCTCTCCTTTGTAAAAAATAATATGATTCGTATCATACATTTAAATTTTGCATTTTATTATTCAAATATTTTCGGTATGCCCTGTATACCAATCCTAATCCTACTAAAACGACAGGAATAGCATAATACCAATGTGACATTGCTAAATGGAATAGCGCTATTATCTCTTTGCCAAAATACCATACCGGCACTATGGTAAGCGCAGCCCAACACCAAGCACTTATAAGATTTATTATGCCGAATTTTTTGGCACTATATCTAGTTAATCCTATTGATATAGGAAGAATTGTCCGCATTCCGTACATATATCTTTGCAAGAAAATAATACCGATACCATATTTTCGAAGCAATAGCGTTGCAAGGGCAAATTTACGGCTATGATGTGAAAATTTTTTATTAATATAGCTTTTATTGTATCTACCTATATAAAAGTATATCTGATCTCCCACAAACGCCCCAATGCCTGCTACAAAAATGGCCAAAAAAAGATTCATATCTCCAGAATGGCACAACAAGCCACCCATTACAAGCCCTATCTCTCCTTCTAATATGCTCCAAACAAATAAAATAACATATCCGTATCTTTTTAATAGATACAAAAGTTTATTTTCAAATCCATCAACCGGTACATTATATAAGACATAGGTTAGTAAAATGGCAAATAATAGAACAAAGACAAAAAGAATTTTTCCTGAATTGTTTTGGAACCATTTAAAAAAAGAAGTCAAACTACATCCAGCCTTTTTTCTTAAATATATACAAAGGAGTTATGGAAGATACTGCCATCAATAAAGCAGCAATTGCATATCCATATTTCCAGCTAAGTTCCGGCATAAAATGGAAATTCATACCGTATATACTAGCTATTAGCGTTGGCGGCAAGAAAATTACATTTACAATAGTAAAAATTTTGACTGTTTTGTTTTGTTCGATATTCAACATACCAACAAATATATTTTGCAAATAATCCAGTCGCTCAAAATTAAAATCCGTATGCTCTATAAGAGACTTGATATCTTTAAGCATGATAATGATATCGTCAGTTGATAATCTATAAATGGTGGATTTAAGCAAAGAGGTCAATATACGCTGTTTATCTGTAAGATTTTCTCTAATTTTCATATTGAGATCTTCAAATGCAGAGATTTTTTCCAATATCTCTTCATCTTCGTTGGTATAGTCTGTAAATACATGTCTTCTGATTTTAGCAATCTCTTTTGATAAATTCTCAATAGCATCTGCATCTGCATCAATACGAATATCGATAATTTGACAAAAAATATCAAATCCGTCTTTGAACTCTTTGGGCGATGAGATTAATTGTTTGTTAAATTTATCAAAAGATGAGAGTTCTTTATAGCGTATAGAAAAAAGTATTTTATTTTGAAGGATAAATGAAACGGTTTCGTTGTATGGATTTGGGTCATTTGTGATCAAAAAGTAGCTATTTATCTCTACTCTTTTATCTTCTTCCCAATATCTAGAGCTTATCTCTATCTCTTCACTCTCTTGTTTTGTAGGAAATTCTATATCAAACATCTCTTCTATAGCAATAACTTCTTTGCGTGTGGGGCGAAGCATATCAATCCAAATCACATTGTTCTGTTGTTTGGATTCTTGGAGTAATTCTAAGTTTTTTATAACTTCAAGTCTGTTGCCAGTTTTGATGTAACATCTTACCACGAAGTCTCCTTTGCTATACGTTGACATAATAATATACTTAAAGAGCTAAAAAAGGACTAAAAATAGATATTTTATAACAATGGCGGGGTGTTTGGTTACTTTTGTCTTCCGTCCAATATCGGCACAAAAAGACAAGGTTCTATCACTTCGCTGCTTATTTTCCCATTTCTCTTGTAATACCTTGTCAAGATCTGCAGTGTTCCTTCTTGAATGGGAGCTACGAGTATGCCTCCATCAGCTAATTGATCAAAAATAATATCCGGTATCTTTTGTGCTGTTGCTGAAAACAAAATCCTATCATATGGTGCATACTCCTTCCATCCCAGCTGGCCGTCTTCAAACCTTGTAAATATATTATAAATATCTAGTTCGCTAAAGCGTCTTTTTGCATCTTTTAGAAGTTCTCCTATTCTCTCTATAGTAAAAACCCTACGACACATTTTGCTCAATATTGCTGCTTGATAACCGCTCCCGCATCCAATCTCAAGCACACTGTCCACGCCTCGCATCTCTAAATGCTGTGTCATTTTAGCTACCGTGACAGGCGAGCTTATCCATTGGTTGTCACTCAAAGGCAATGCATCAAGCTGGTATGCCAAATGTTTAAATACTGGTGGCACAAACACCTCTCTGTTGACAGCTAAAAATGCTTTTTTAACATTATCATCCAATGGAAATTGGAGTTCGATCTGCGCTATCATTCTTTCGATTTGTCGTTTTTTTAGCATCTCTTACTCCATTGTTATATATCTGCGCATTTTTGTTACTTCTCTTAAATCTACTGTCAAACTGCAAGGCACCCCATTTGGAGAGTAGATCATAGAATTATTAACGATATCTTCATAGCCGCTGCTAGTCGAGATCACAAAACATTGATTCATTACAGCCAAAGCTTTAGATAAGATCTCAAAATGCTCTTCTCTGCTTTTGCCCCATTTTGCCGGAACCATTATTATGTCACTGCCTTCTAACTGCTTCCATAATTCTTTGAAGCGCAATTCAAAACATATTACTATTCCATATATAACACCATCAATTTCAAATGGCGTGATAAGTTTTGTATCTCCGGATATAAAATATCTGTCTTCATTGCCAAGTCTAAACAATTTTGATTTTTCTTGTGAATGTGCTATTTGGTGATTATGGATAACTATTGCTTGGTTAATAAAACCGTTATCAAATTTACGAATAAGTGTCAAGACAACTATGGCTTCGTCAACTTTTTGCTTGAGCATTTCTATGGCATATTCAGAAAAAGCCGATGCTTTATCCATATTTTCGTAATCAAATCCACTCAAATATAACTCTGGAGCTAAAATGATATTTTTATAATCATTTCGTTTGTCTATCTTTTCAAACAAATATTGGAGATGTTCGTCATAAGCGGTATTTGAAAAAAAATCTATACACAACACCTCAAGTTGTGATGGTCTAGAAGTCATCTAGATCAAGACTTCCTATAGAGTAGTTGGTATTTTTCGCTTCGAAAAAATTAGATTTTTGGTCATTAAATTTAGAGAAATTATCAACCCACTTAATAGGATGTTCAACATTATAGATTTTTTCTAAACCAACCGCTTGGAGTCTTTCGTCTGCAAGATATTGTATATACTGGTCGATAATATCATTTGTAAGCCCCAATATCTGGCCTTGTGTAATATACTTGCCCCAATCACTCTCTAGCTTTACTGCCTGTCTAAACATTTCATAAACTTCATCTAATAGCTCTTTGGTAAACAGTTCAGGTCTCTCTTTTTTGGTTGATTTGATCATATTTTGGAAGAGTACCAAGTGGGTTACTTCGTCTCTTTGGATAAAACGGATCATATCTGCAGATCCTAGCATCTTGCCAGAGCGAGCTAATGTGTAAATATACGTAAAACCGCTATAAAAGTAAATTCCTTCCAAGATTTGATTTGCGAACATAGCTTTTACTATATTTTCATCTGTTGGATTGTGTCCGAGCTCATCATAAACTTTTGCTATTGCATCATTTTTTGTTTTAAGCATCATATCTCGTCTCCAAAGCTCATAGATCTCTGCAGAATTAGTTGAAATACTATCAACCATAACCGCATAGCTTTGGGAATGCAAAGCCTCTTCGAATGCTTGTCGTACCAATATAAGGTTTATCTCCGGGGCTGTAATAAAAGGATTGACATTGTCAATAAGATTATTTGTCTGCAAAGAGTCCATAAAGATAAGCTGTGCCAACACTTTATCATATGCTGTTTTCTCGGCATCAGTAAGGTGCTTATAGTCGCCTACATCCCTAGTCATATCGACCTCTTTTGGGAACCAAGTATTATTTAACATAACTTCCCAAAGATTGTATGCCCATTGATATTTTATATCATTAAGTTCAAAAATGCCGGTAGGATCCCCGCCGAAAATTTTTCTATCATTTGTTCGTTCTTGTGAATTTGGATTGTATATTTTTTTGCGTTCCATGCTACTATTCCTGCAAAATAAAAATTTTACTTATTATACACTTTTTGTCTGATTATTTGTTAAGGCAGAAGTGGAGAGGCAGCTTTTCATTTGAGTATTTATAGGAAGGACTTTAGGGGGACATATGATAAAATGAAAAGCTGCCTAGAAAGCCAAAACACAAAGATTATTGGGGATTAAATACCTTGTTGCTTCCTAAGTAGTATTGTATTGTCTATTTGTGTAGCAATTGTGGATATTATTGGCAACCTGCACATTCTATGCTTCTATCTGCTACACTATCTGTCTGTTTTACGGTTTCTGGCGATTCACTTCGTAGATAATAAGTGGATTTGAGGCCAAATTTCCATGCATCCATATAAATATCGTTTAAATATTTACCGCTAGCCTTATCTAAAGTGATAAAGATATTCAAGCTTTGTCCTTGATCGATCCATTTTTGCCGAACTGCTGCTGCTCTTATAAGAACTCTTTGGTCAAGCTCAAAACTAGGAGTATAAAATTCCCAAGTATTTGGCGAAAGATTTGGTGCGACTACCGGTATCATACCTGATAAGTTTTTCTCAAACCATTTTCTTTTATATATTGGTTCAATCGCTTGTGTGGTTCCTGTTAAAATGGAGATTGAACTAGTTGGTGCAATTGCCATAAGGTATCCATTTCTCATGCCGTCTATTTTTACTTTTTCTTTAAGGGCTTGCCAATCATGGGTATAGCCAAAAAGTCCTCCGCGATCTACTAATTTGCACGCATTTTCATTTGCTTTATCAATAGGGAAAATTCCTTTGCTCCAATCAGAACCTTCATATTGAGAGTATTTACCCTTTTCTAATGCCAAATCGCTTGATGAGCGAATAGCATAATATGATATTGACTCCATAACCTCGTCTATTTTTTCAAAATGCTCCGTGCTACCCCACTCTATAGAAGCCTCGGCAAGCATTTGTGCTTCACCCATAGCGCCAAGACCGATCGCCCTAGTCTTTTGGTTTGTTTTTTTAACTTTTGCCAATGGATAAAAATTAAGATCAATAACATTGTCAAGCATTCTTATTGCAATTGGCACAACTCTTGCTATATCCTCTGCAGTATTAATCTTTGAAAGATTGACAGACGCTAGATTGCATACCGCTGTATCGCCGTCATTGCTTTCTTTGTCAACCATCCAAATTTGCTTGCCGTTTATGCTGTCAAGTGCTGTCACTTTTTTTGCCGGTTTTGTCATGCCATTGTCAACGGTTATAGGAGTCTCTTCTTCGTAAGCATCCACAGTGCCGTCAACATAAGTAAAGCGTGTTTTATAGTGATTCGGTGATGTATTTTGGAATATTTCGGTACAAAGATTTGAACTTCTTATTACTCCTGTATGTTTGTTTGGATTTGTCTTGTTTGCCGCATCTTTAAATGTCAAAAACGGACTTCCGGTTTCGAAATAAGCTCTTAGGATATCTTTCCATAGGGCTTTAGCCGAGATGACTTCTTTGGTTAAGCTCTCATCTTTTTCAAGTTCTTCATATCGTTTCTCAAATTCATCGCCATATAGCCCGGTAAGCTCAGAAACCTCGAATGGATCAAACAGTGCCCATGTCTCATCGGCTTCTACTCTTCTCATGAATATATCATTTATCCACAAAGATGGGAAAAGCTCATGCGCCCTTCTTCTTTCTTCTCCGGAATTCTTTTTAAGGTCAAGAAAGTTTTTGACATCAATATGCCACGGCTCGATATACACAGCAATCGCGCCTTTTCTGGTACCTAGTTGATCAACGGCTATGGCTACATCATTGGCAATTTTCAAAAATGGGATAATTCCGCCTGCTGCATGCTTATGTCCGTCAATGAAAGAACCCATACCTCTCACCAATGACCAATCCCAGCCTATACCGCCTCCAAACTTGGAGAGTAATGCCATCTCTTTATAAGCATCAAATATACCTTCTATATTATCAGGAGTTGAGCCTATATAACATGAACTTAATTGGTGTCTTGGTGTTCTGGCATTACTTAATGTGGGTGTTGCTGCCATCACTTCAAATTTACTCAATACATCATAAAATTTCTTAGCCCATGTTTGCGAATCAAATTCATTTTGTGCCAAAAACATGGCTACTCCCATAAAGAGATGCTGGGGCAATTCGATAGGCACGCCTTCTTTGTCTTTGAGCAAATATCTATCATACAGTGTTCGTATGCCAAGATAATTAAACTGCAAATCTCTCTCAGGCTTTATATGGTCATTTAGATCATCAAGATCATATTTATCTTTAAGCCCTAACACCACTCGACCCTCGGCTTCGCCTCTTTTCATATACTCTCTTAAATGATCGTATCCTGTAAAACCTGTAACCTTATGATAAATATCATAAAGAAATAATCTAGCTGCTACAAATGTCCATTCTGGTCTATCTATATCGATCTTGTCAACGGCTGTTTTAATAAGAGTTTGCTGGATCTCCTCTGTGCTGATCATATCTCTAAATTGGAGCTTAGCATCAACTTCCAATTCACTTTGGCTCACGCCGTTTAGGTTCGCGACTGCTGCGGATGTATATTTTTGAATTTTAGTCACATCCAAGGCTTCAACGCGACCATTTCTTTTAACTACTCTAATCATAACCACATGCCTTTATCGTTTTTATTTATAATTTTTTTTTTGGTTTTAATATAATAATATTATAGATTTTAC
>Ga0265293_10008105_pt1 | contig 15747 bp, 14 predicted proteins | sample Munlanlewell138R_FD_192505 | JGI IMG/M metagenome (GOLD analysis project Ga0265293, IMG submission 192505) | Leachate microbial communities from a municipal landfill in Southern Ontario, Canada - Leachate well 138R | ecosystem: Engineered > Solid waste > Landfill > Unclassified | place: Canada...
ATTTTTTGCTGGCGCGGATTTCCGAATCCGTGCCAAAACATATCAGCAGAACCAGCAATAAATTTATCTCGGTTCAAAATGTAAAATACAACTGTTTAGAAAAGTAGTATTATTTGAGGCACGAATCTGGAGATTCGCGCCAGCGGTGTTTATGCATGTCAGGGCGCGACTAATAAGACATCGTCAAAATAGTCGCACCCTGACTGGGTTCAGAACCCTCCGCTGGCGCGGATTTCCGAATCCGTGCCAAACCATATCAGCAAAAACCAGTAATAGATTTATCTCGGTTCAAAATGTAAAACACAACTGTTTAGAGAAGTAGTATTATTTGAGGCACGAATCCGGAGATTCGCGCCAGCGGTGTCTTCATCTATATATATAAGGTAATCAACCATAAAGCACTATGCATCGCGGCCACCGGCTTTTCATTTTTGCTTTTCCCTGATTAACAATTCTTGATACAATTCCTCTGTTTTGATTACATTTTTGTATCCTTTATTTTTAAGCCCATTGAGCAGTTTCAAGTCGCCAGTCCATAATATTACCTTTCACAAAATCAGAAACTGCAACAAAAATTGTATCATCAACATCAATATCTTGGCAAAGCAGTTCCGCACTTCTGTATATTTCTGACGGGATTAAAGAATGATTAAGAATGGTAATATTTCTGAGAATTAAACTATAAGTCTCAATGAATTCATCATCAGAGAGTTTTCCGATAGATTTAATTTTCGCTTTATGCTGGAATATTTCAAATCTAACATACTCAGGCGAATAAAAGTCAAAATAAGCTTTCCCGTTTATTAAAATTTGACCAATTCTACTATTGGTATTTAGTAGCGCACTAAACACAATGTTTGTATCTACAATGATTTTAGTCATTAAGTCCTAATTCTTTTTTAGTCCTATCCCAACGACCTTTTTTAACTTCGTTTAGGAGTTCACCAATGTCCTCTTCTGAGGCAGTCGATTTAGAAGTTAACTCTTCGTACCTCAGATAGTCAAGGATTGCCTGAATTCGTGAGGTTTTAGTTCCAGCAGAAAACCTGACCAGTATTTCGTTATTTTGTCTTTCTACTTTCATTTCTTTTTTTTTCAAAATTACAAAAAAAACAGATGGTTTATTTATTTGCTTGCTTACCTCCGCTGGCGCGGATTTCCGAATCCGTGCCAAAACATATCAGCAGAATCAGCAATAAATTAATCTCGGTTCAAAATGTAAAATACAACTGTTTAGAGAAGTAGTATTATTTGAGGCACGAATCCGGAAATCCGCGCCAGCGGAGATTCGCGCTAGCGGCAATTGCAAACGGTTGCAGCACTTTAAATACTAAAATACCTTAACGCCTACCCCAAACCATTCCTAAAGCCTTATCTTTGAATCGCTAATAATACGATCACCCAGGCTAAACCCTTAATACCATTGATCATGTCTAAAATAAACAGCCTTTTTCTATTTCTCATTTTAGGTTTTATCATGCCACTTCAGGCACAGCTAATCACCGCTGACCCTACATTTCCGAATGATAATGAAGCCGTAACTATCACATTTTTTGCCAACGAAGGAAATGGCGGCCTGGCTGGATACACCGGCGATGTGTATGTGCATTCGGGCGTTATCACCAATAACAGTGGCAGCAACTCCGATTGGAAATATGTAATTTCCGACTGGGGAGAAAACATCCCGAAAGCCAAATTAACACGTATTGCTACAGATACTTATACATTAAGTATAACACCCAATATCAGAAGTTTTTATGGTGTTCCGGCGGCTGAAACTATCGAGAAGATGGCTTTTGTTTTCCGCTCTGCTACTCAAATAAATGGAAGTTATCTCGAAGGTAAAACTGCCGAAAACGGCGATATTTTCTATAACGTTGGGCTTTCCGTAAATTTTATAACACCCGCCTCACCTTTGGTGTTCATCGAAGAAAATGAAAGCCTCCCCATAGAAGCTTTTTCAGGTAGTGCAGATTCGTTAAAACTTTACCTCAACAATAACTTGCTTAGCTCAACAACGTCTAATACTATTAGTTATACCATACCTGCTGGCAGCACAGGAAGCAATAAAGTGAAAGCCATTGCACTCACAAGCACGGAAATGGTAGCCGACAGTTTTACGTATTTTGTTCGCCCTCAAGTGCCAACAGCCAGCCTACCCGAAAACGTGATTGAAGGCATCAATTATATCAACGACTCCACGGTAATCCTGGCACTTTACGCGCCTTATAAAGAATACGTGTTTGCCATTGGCGACTTCAACAACTGGGATTTAAGCACAGAAAATTACATGAATCGTACACCCGATCAAAGCTATTACTGGCTGGAAATCACAAATCTGGAGCCGGGACGCGAATATGTTTATCAATACTTTGTTGACGGCAATCTGCGCATAGCCGATCCATATACCGAAAAAGTACTCGATCCGTGGAACGATAGCGGAATACCAAGCTCAACCTATCCAAACCTACTGCCTTATCCCGAAGGAAAAACTTCAGGTATTGTCTCTATTTTTCAAACTTCCAAAGTAGCTTACGAATGGGAAATCACTGATTTTGAAGCACCTTCTCCTGAAGAATTGGTGATCTACGAATTACATATCCGTGATTTTGTTGGCACACGTGCCATAAAAACAGTGATGGATACCCTCGATTATTTGCAGCGTCTGGGCATAAATGCCATAGAACTGATGCCCATTAACGAGTTTGAAGGCAATAATTCCTGGGGCTACAATCCTTCCTTTTATTTTGCGCCAGACAAAGCTTATGGTACCGAAAACGACTACAAAAGATTTATCGACGAATGTCACAAACGTGGTATGGCTGTAATCCTCGACATGGTTTTGAACCATTCTTACGGACAATCGCCTTTGGTGCAGCTTTATTTCGACCCAACTGCCGGGGAATACGGTCAACCAACGGCTCAAAACCCCTGGTATAATGAGGTTTGTCCGCATGAGCCTTATTGCTGGGGATACGATTTTGACCACGAAAGTGCTCAAACCAAAAAATTTATCGACCGTGTAAACCGCTTCTGGATAGAGCATTACAAGATTGACGGCTACCGCTTCGACTTTACCAAAGGATTTAGTAATGTAGCGGGCGATGGCAGCGCATACAACAGCCAGCGGATTGCTATTTTAAAACGTATGGCGGATGTTATCTGGGAAACCGATTCGGACAGTTATGTTATTCTGGAACATTTCGCAGCCAATAGCGAAGAAAAAGAATTGTCAGCATACGGCATGATGCTTTGGGGAAATTTGAACCACAATTACAACGAAGCCACAATGGGATATCTGCCGGAATCGAATTTTTCGGGAATAAGCTATAAACAACGTGGCTGGAGTCAAGCACACCTGGTGGGCTATATGGAAAGCCACGACGAAGAGCGCCAGATGTTTAAAAACATTACTTATGGAAACCAAAGCAATCCATACCATGATGTGCGAAAAATTAACGTTGCCGTGAAACGCAATGCTGCTGCGGCCGCCATGTTTTTGCTGGTGCCGGGACCAAAAATGATTTGGCAGTTTGGCGAGTTGGGCTATGACGTGAGCATCGACTACGATTGCCGCGTATGTCCTAAGCCCATCCGATGGAATTATCAAAACAACTGGGACAGGCGCTTGCTTTACAATTATTACAGCGAATTGATTGCGCTAAAAAAATCGCATGAAGTTTTCAATACTGATAATTTTACGCTGGATGCAAGTGGTGCGGGCAAAAAACTTCGGCTTTTTAACGATGATATGTCAGTTATTGTGGTGAGTAATTTTGACATAAACGGCATTGACATCGATCCGGGATTTTATGAAACCGGCTGGTGGTATGATTATTTCAACAACGATTCAATAAACGTAAGCGACGAAGCTATGACAATAAGACTGGAAGCCGGTGAATTTAAAGTGTTTAGTAACAAACGTCTGCAAACACCTCATTTTGTTGATCTTTCTGAGATAAATACCACTAAAAACTCACCACTGAATTTTTATCCCAATCCCGGCAATGGTGATTTTAGCTTGTCAATCAATTTGGCTACACCATCAGTTGTTGAAATAGCCATTTATAATCTTTCGGGTCAACTGGTAAGCCGTGTTGATGCACGAAAGTTATTATCCGGCAGGCACGAAATTACAGTAAAGCTGGATGAAAATTTGAGCAACGGCATCTACATCAGCAAAGTGGCGATTGATAACAGCCGTTATGTAAATAAGTTGATAAAAAAATAGCTTTCAGCAAAGGCTAAAAGCTACTTTTTTTTTATAATCGTAGATGTTTTTAACTGTTGCTTTGCGAGCAAAAATCACTGCTTTCATAGGAGGAGTTTGGGGTTGTCGCCTTATATGAAACTTTTATAGATCCATTGGTCGTGTTCCCTTTTGCTCCGGCCTGCATCGTTTTCTGGGAAGTAAGCGTTACTTGTATTTCTGTTGGTAGTGTTGGGTTTTGAACTTCCACTTTACCGGTTTCGTCATAATAGAAAAAGCTTGTTACTTTAGCATCTCCGGTGCTTTCAAGCTTGTAAGTTACGAGTATACTGTCTTCCGAAAATTCAGTAGTTGCTGTTTCTAAATTACAGCTTAATGCGTTCACTTTATCGTCCTTTTTACAAGCCGAAAGCGAGACAAAAAGTATCAAGGATAGTATCCAGATTGATTTAATAGATAATTTCATAATTTATTGTTTAATGAATAGTTGAAAATTGGTGATTTGAAATTTGAACAGTTTCAATCCTTAAAAATAAGCTTAACATCCTGTTTCAGCTCGGGATGCAAGCTTAAAGCTACCGGACATGTTTTAGAAATTACTTCTAAAATCTTTTTTTGTTTTGAAGTGTAAACTATGTCTGGAAAGGTGATCTGTATTTGTACTTCGCTGATGCGGCGTGGGTTTGATGACATGATTTTGGTGATTTCGGCTGTAGCTCCGTCGATAGAGAATTGATGTTCGCGGGCTGAAATCCCCATGATTGTGAGCATACAGCTTGACAGTGCTGAAGCCACCAGATCGGTTGGAGAAAACGCCTCTCCTTTGCCTTTATTATCCACTGGAGCGTCTGTTATCACAGATTCACCTGATTGCAAATGCGTCATCTTGGTGCGTAAATCGCTGATATAAATTGTTTTAGCAGTTTTCATAATGAAGTTTTAGCAGATAAAGTTAAATTCCAAAAATTATTTTTAAAAAAAAGCCTCCCGATATCACATCGGAAGGCCCAAACCAAATTAAAACAAAACGTTGGGATAAAAAATTATTTCTTATCTGCTTTCTTATCATCCTTGCAAGCTTCACTTGTTGCTTTAGGCTCGCAGCAGGAGGTTTTTTTGTCAGAACATTCTGTTTTCTTGTCAGAACATTCAGATTTCTTTGTCTTTTTATCTTTTTTGACCTTTTTTTCTCCGTCCATCATTTTTACTACAACGGCATTGTCAGCTGCTACGGCTGTTTGCATAGTTGCTGTTCCGAAAGCAAAAAAGGCAAAGAAAGAAAGTACTAATGCGAATTTTTTCATAGCTAGTTTTTTTATATATTTTTGATAGGCCAAAAGTAATGGCACTTGCAATCCAAAGTTGTTAAGGAACTGTTAATAACTGTTAACGAAATGTTAAATAATTAAGAATGAACCTTAACCTAACTACATTTATGCCCTGTAACCCTCTATAGAATGAAACCTAAACTATTTACTCTCATTATAATAGGCGCTTTTATTTCGTTGCTCGGCGTGGTAATTATGCAAGTGTATTGGGTTCAGAACGCCATCTCACTCAAAGAAGAGCAATATAATAATAGTGTCCGAATTGTTATGAAATCGGTGTTGAACAGTCTTATAGAGCTTCGTAACGACTCAACAATAAGGCATTTAACAGCTAAGGAGTCCTCCTTTGACCAAAAACCAACAATCAGTGAAATTATTCCACTCACGCTACTCGACTCCCTGATAAAAACAGAAACAGCTTGCATGCGTGTAGGCGAGCACTATGAATATATGATCTATAGCAGGCGCAACCAGCAAATTGCCATGGGAAATGTTAAAAACTATCCGGAAGAGTTATTTCTTTCTGAACACCAACAAAGCATAGCAGCACTTTATAAGCCCGACGACTATTATTTCAGTATTTATTTTCCCGAACAAGCTTCGGTTATCTTTTGGCAGCTGGCACGCTGGATGCTGCTTTCAGCGGTATTTTTGCTGGTGGTTATCTTAAGTTTCTGGTACACCATTTACACCATTATTCGGCAAAAAAAGAACTCTCAAATTAGGAGAGATTTTATTAATAATATGACACATGAGTTTAAAACGCCTATCGCCACCATCTCTATTGCTTCGGAAATGCTTCTGAAGCCCGAAATTATTTCACAGCAAGACAAAGCAAGACGTTATGCACAGGTAATCATCCAGGAAAACAACCGACTTCAAAACCAGGTTGAACAAATTCTGCAAATTGCTTTATTTGAGCGCGATGAGGCAGAACTTAACGTTAAACCTTGTAATGTACACGAACTGCTTCAAGAACTGGTTTTCGCTTTTCAGCTCAGGATAGACGAGGCCAGCGGAAAGCTAACCTATGCCTTTGATGCACAACATTTTATAATAGATGCCGATCCACTGCATTTATATCACGCCTTTTCAAACATACTGGACAATGCCATTAAATACGCCAAAGAAAAACCGGAAATTTTTATTCGAAGCACGAACAGCCACAACAGCCTCAGGATTAGCTTTCAAGATAAAGGAATTGGTATTGCACCCGAAAATCACCACCTGATTTTTAAAAATCTTTATCGGGTACATACAGGCGATATACACGACGTAAAAGGCTTTGGTATAGGACTTTACTATGTACATAAAATTATTCAAAAACATGGAGGTTCAATCAAAGTTAAAAGTAATTTGAATAAAGGGAGTACATTTGTTATAAACTTAAAATCTGCTCACTAAATAAAGTGATTAGATTATTTTAGGAATAGTATCTAACTGTTGACCACAAAAAAACAAGCCAATGATCAAAACAAATATGATAAATATCCTTTTGGTAGAAGATGATCCGAACCTATTGATGATTTTACAAGATTTTCTGGAGCTGAACAATTATAAGGTGATAGCAGCTCAAGATGGGGTGAAAGGCTTGTCGGCATTTAAGAAAAACGATATTCATCTCTGCATTTTAGACGTCATGCTACCCAAACTTGATGGATTTTCTCTTGCCGGTAAAATCCGTGATATTAATGCAGATATTCCTATCATCTTTTTAACTGCCAAATCGCTGAAAGAAGATAAAATCAAAGGATTTATGCATGGTTGCGACGATTATATTACCAAGCCCTTCATCACCGAAGAGTTACATCTGCGTATCAAGGCCATCATTCGTCGTTGCTCTACTGAAGGATTTTCACAAGAAGAAAAAAGTCATGAAATACATAAAATCGGAAAATTTACCTTTGATTTTGATAACCTGGTACTACATTCCAGCTTTGGCGATCAAACACTAACGCGCAAAGAAGCCGGTTTACTTTATCTGCTGTGTGAGCGCAAAAATCAGGTGCTAACCCGCAATGAAGCACAGGAAAAGGTTTGGGGTGAAAGCGGTTATTTTATTGGTCGCAGCATGGATGTTTTTATCGTGAAACTACGCAGATACCTCAAAGAAGACCCTAACGTCAGCATATCCAATATCCATGGAGTGGGATTTAAGCTCAATGTGAAAAACTAATCTAAAACAACCTGTGAAGCGAAAAAGGATGATAGGAGGCAGCTACCTTCCTAATTAATCAATAAAGTTATTGACTGTCTATACTTTCGAGTAAGTTTCTACTTCTTATAGTAGGTCATCGCTTCGGGCAGCCACGATTTGATCTGGCGGATGCGTGTAGCATCTGATGGATGTGTACTCAGAAACTCGGGTGGCGCCTGGCCATTTTTCTTGTCGGCCATACGCTGCCAAAAACTTACTGCCTCATTGGGATTGTAGCCCGCCATTGCCATAAAAATTAAACCCAAGCGATCTGCCTCACTTTCGTGAAGACGGCTAAATGGGAGCATCACACCAACCTGACTTCCAATGCCATAAGCCGTAAGCCAAAGCTGCTGTGTTTCGGCGGGTTTTTCTTGCAAAGCTACCGCCAAAGCTACGCCACCCAGTTCACTGATTAGCGACTGACTCATCCGCTCGTTGCCATGCTCAGCAATGGCGTGCGCAATTTCGTGACCCATAACCACTGCCAATCCGGTTTCATCCTTGGTGATAGGCAAAATTCCGGTATAAAAAACTACTTTCCCACCGGGCATACACCAGGCATTGGCTTCTGGACTTTCTATCAAATTAAACTCCCAGCTATAGCCATTAAGCTCTGCCGACATGTTTTGCTGCCTAAAATAGCTTTCAACCGCTGTCTTAATTTTTGCGCCGACAGTTTTTACCATTTGCGTTTGCTGTGCATTGGTCGATAGTTTATTGCTTTTCAAAAAGGCATCATACTGCTGATAACTCATGCTCATCATCTGGCTGGAAGGGATGATGTTCAACTGCTTACGACCAGTAACAGGAACACTGGAACAGGCTGTCATCACAACAGAGGCAATGATGATAAAGAGCAAAGATTTAAAACTGGTTTTCATAATATGGAGCTGATTTGTTGCTTCAAAATTAAGTTATTTTTTGTATCATCTGGTAGGTTTTCGAATAACCAAAATGACACACAAAAAGCACCCACAACAAATGCTGTGGGTGCTCGCGGGTTGAACGAATTGAAAAAATGATTTTTTAGCTGTTATCTAAATTCTGATTCATTTTAGCTTTTTTGTATTTCCGTACGGCATAAGCCGCACCAAGACTTATCAAGAAGGCCGTTCCTTCGCCAATAGGAGCCGAACCACCACCTAAGGGAGGATTTCCTTTGCTGGGGGGGCCGCCGGGATCAGGAGGTACACCAAATTGCGCACTTCCAACATAAGGCATAATAGAAAATAAACCGATCAATATACTGATATATAAACATTTACGTCTCATAATGCTTTATTTATTGAATGAATACTTTATAATTCTCTTGAACTGTATTGCTAAGAATCGAAACAACAACAAGCTGATTCAGCCAAAGATTTGCATCAATAGCCAAAGACTTATTGCCTGAAAATTCCTGCTGATACAAAAGCTTTCCATTCAAGCTGTAGATTGTCAGATTAGCTTTGTCAAATTCATGATTAGCATCAACCAATAGCTTACCAGCAGTGCTATACACCTTAATATCAGTTGAAGCATTTAAAGCAGGTTCAAGGCTTGTGACTGTTCGGTCGAAATGCAGCGAGAAACGATGTGGTTCAGCTCCTACGAAGGCCTCAAAGTTATAAGTCGAATGCTCATTCAAGCTTATCATCTCTCCGGTAGCATGATCCTCCAACCAGATTTCTGTATCCATAAAGCTTTCGAGGTACGAGAACTCCAATTGAAAATTGCCACTCTGGGCAGGCTCAAAATAGAGCGGAACAGTCTTTTGATCCACAAGCTGCCCCATCACGTTGAGTGCCAGTTTTTGGTCACCAAAACGCGTGTATAGCATTGGCATGCCGGCATCGCCCTGCAAGCGGTATGCATCTCGTCCCAACTCGAACTCGTCCGATGCTTCCTCATTAAAACTGATCCAGGTTTTATCGCGTTTTCCTGCCGAGCTCACTGTTGCTATCAGTGCATCGGTATAAGTTTGAGTTTGTTTATAGAACTGCTGGTTGCTATGCACACGGTTTTCCTGAGGCAACTTTATGCTGGCATTTGCGGCAACAGCCTGTACAAAAAATCCTTGCCCGGGCGGTATGATATTGTTGGTAAGCGTGCCATTTCCAACCAGGTTGCTATACACATAATTTCCATTGTCATAGACCACCACCACACCGCTCGTGTTTTGCGGATTCCAGGTGGCAGCACTCCATTCCAGGCTACTTGGGAAGGGATTTCCAATCAGATTCCAGCCTTTGTTCAGACCCGAGTAGGATAAGTTTAACTGTTCATCGCCTTTGTTAAGCGCACCTTCGTAGCTTGCAATTTCGTCAGAACGACCCGGATCAACCCATACAGCATAACCTTTCCCGGGTGTTAAAGGATAGCTGAGTGAACTAATATATTCCCATTGATTGGTTGATTCATTAAAGGTCTTCATCCAGATATCAGAGCCGTTTTCAACGAAGTAAGCCGCTGCCGTGGACTCTTCAACCGAGGGAGAAACATAGTGCCAACGCCCTGAGCTTAAATAGGTTTCAACTGTTGCTACAATAGGTGTTAAGCCGGCTGTGTTATCAATGAAGGAACCATTTCCGGCAAGAGATGATTTTAAAAGGAAGTTGCCTCCAACGCTTATCGACTCGCTTACCGTTAATCCTTTTACGGGATTGATGGTTAAAGCCCCGGCTGCATTGGCTTCGCGCTGGCCATTATTCGTTTGTTCCCAAAGTTCCATTTGCTGTTTACGCTCATCTTCGGTTATTTCTTGCCGGCTAAGCCAATTAATAAATTCATATTGATTATAACTCCTGGCTCCGCCATTAATATCAAGGTTTTCTACCTCAACAACACCGTCAACTACGACCGAAGCACCAGGTTTTACCCAGATTTTGGAAGGTGGATTGTCAGGATCGAAAAGATTATCATTGATCACAACATTTGTACCTGACATATACTCTCCATCAGGTCCAAAACCTATTTGATAGCCATTATTGTCAATATCTCCAGACTCCAGATAAAGTTGTTGATTTATGAAAATATCACTGTTTAAAATAACAGAGTTGGGATTGCTTATGATTAATTGATCTAACACTGCTAAAGATGATGGCAATTCAATATTTGCCACTTCACCCATGATAAAGAGCCTGCTTTCTGAATAAGTAACAAAAAGCGCATCATTTCCGGCTATCGTATTGTATAAATACAAGGTTGCTCCTCCAGCAGCATTAGGCCTAACCTTAAACTCTCCACTCATAAGGTTTAACGTGCCATAAATATACAAGCTACCATACAAAATCTTATTTATTCCTTTTATATTATTAATGGTCAGATTTTTTATTTTCTTGATGTTTCTCGATAAATCTATTGCAATAACAGGTTCACCCATAAATGTAAGGCTCGACTCCATAGTGCTGTAGAGTCCATTTGGATTGACCCCCCAAACCAAGTCATGCAGTTCCAGATAGTTTGTGTCAATTTGGAGTTTTCCTTTGTTACCTAAAACAAGTCTGCCATAAACAAAAACATCACCAGCCTGATTAAGGAAATTACTGTAGGCTGCCGATGATTCCACTTCAAGATCGCCATAATAAGTTCCCGCGGGCAATTGTTTATCCTTTTCACAATAGGTGTAGAAATCACCTTGTACTTCAAGCCTTGCCAAATTACTGTTCTCCCCTTCGGGGATGATAAACTCTCCCAAAATTGTGGCATCACCATTTATGTGTAGCAAAGCGCCATAGCCATCAAGTGTTAGGGTTTCATTTTGATCTAAACTCAGGTTTAAACAAAAACCCAGTGTATCCAAAATCGGCATACGTAGTGCATCATCAGCGATGATTACACTGGTATTTCCATTAGGTACGTTTCCATCTGACCAATTGCCCGGATTTGTCCAATCTGTATCAATAGTGCCTTCCCAAATTCCCTCGAAAGCTTCAGCAAAGGAAAAAAAAGCTACTGCACCCTCTAGGAAGTCGCCTGGTTCTGCATCAAATAGCCAGGCACCAATCACGCAATTTGTTCTCAAATTATCAATTGCAACCGCTTGCCCATATTCATTTTCAGCTACAATATTTTGCGAAAGCAAGGAAACAGGCACAAGATTATTGGCTACCACAGGCAAAGCAGTTTCATATTTTACTGCAAGCCCCCGTCTATTCTGATTATTGTTCTCACCATCATCGCCCGGAACTCCAACTAAAAAAGTATAGGTGTCATCAAGATTGTTTTTTGCAACACTTACATCATGGCCATATCTGTCGCCTTCTTGCCACGAAGCTTCCACATTGAGTTCAACAGGTGTCCAATTGCCGGCACCATTGTCATACAACACGAAAAGCGCACCAGTTTGAGCATTGCTTTCTGGCGCACCAGCCACAATCAACCCATCAACGATATCCACGCTATATCCAAGTTCGCGAATACCAGCAGCAGGCCAATTGACGCCATCATAAAGTTCAGCAGTCACTTCCCAGCCATCCACCGGATCCTTTTCATACACATAAATTTTTCCAAGTCTGTTTAAGTAACCATCCACCACGCCTTTCCAAGGTGCTCCAACAACAATTTTATTGTCAGAAAGAGCAGCTACATCAAACCCGAAATTATCACCATAATAACCAGAGCCATCTTGGTTAGCCCAACCGTCGTCGGCAAGAATTCTTTCTTCAAATTGCCAGCCTGCACCTGCCATAGAGCGGTAAACATATATTGCGCCTCTATCAGGGAAGCCATTATCTGTAATGCCCCAATCCGGATCGCCTACTACAATAATGCCTTCGGAAACAGAAACACTAGAACCAAAATCATTCACCGGACTAAGTGTCTCACCAGGATTATCAGTAGCAGCAAGCTCAGCATATAACGACCATGTATCTATAGAGCTGTTATACTTATACACAAACACAACACCATCAGGACCAATTTGGCCAGTTCCATCAGAGTCGTAATCAGCACCTACAACAGCCCAATCACCATAAATATCAACCGCCCTACCATAGTTCATACCATGCTGCTCTCCGGTTTCAGGAAACCAACATTGTTCTGTTAAAAAGGAATGCTGTGTCCACAGCCCGTTTGGCTGTTTCCTGAAAATATATACCGCACCGGCTCTGGAATACTCGATGCCGCCATTGTCATAACGGCCTTCCCACATATTACCAACAATGGCCCAGTCGCCATCGATTGCAACGGCATTACCAAACTCCTTATGCCTTGTGATAAACTGCTCATCAATTTGAGCTGAAAGCATCAATTGGATGCCTAAAAATAAGCTTAGTGTAAAAATAATCTTTTTCATATTTCAAATTTTTGATTGGTTAAGAAAGCAAAAGTAGGTGCAGATTTTTGGCGCATCAAGCCAAAATGTAAATGCGGCTGCTGTGATTGTATAAGTGGCAGGAAAACGAAAACATCCGGCAATAAATAGCTCTAAACATGTTATTTTTCAATAACTTATGACAAATAAAAATTTGACACGATACTTATTTTAGTTTAGTTTTGCGGCACAATCAATATCCATGAAAAAAAATCTGATGAGCTTTTGCCTGATTGGCAGTCTTAGCATATTTCAAGTGTTGGCTTCTAATGCCGACTCCTTAAAAACCCGGCTTGGGTTTGCCAATCAGCATGAAAAAGCAAGCATCCTCAACCAGTTAGCAAAAACCTACTTGAGCATCAGTTTGGATTCTGCCGCCGACTTCTCGCGAAAAGCAGGTATGCTTGCCGAAAAATTAGGACAAACTGAACAGCTGGCTTTCTCGAAAAAATACCTGGGTATTACATCTTATTACCTGAACGATACCAGCCTGGCTCTGCAGTATTATAATGATGCTTTGCGTTTGTTCGAAACTAGTGGCAACGAATTTGAAGTATCAAACACGCTCAACAACAAGGCTTTGATTTTTTATGCTAACAATAATTTTGAACAAGCAATAAAGCTACATCAACAAGCCTTACAGATCAGAGAAAAGCTGAATAATCCGGATGCAATCATTGGTTCGCTTATCAATTTAGGCAATTGTTACAATGAAATTGGCGACAACAAATCGGCTATCACATATTTTGAAAAGGCATTGGAAATCAATAAGCTTATCGATCCTAAAAACCTCAAAAATGCACTGGTATTAGGCTTAGGATCAACTTATTCAGTTTATGGTGATTATTACCGTGCACTTGAATTATACAATCAAGCGATAGGATTAGCCGACAGCAAACAAGACTTTCAATCGCTGGTGGCTCTGCTCAACAACCGAGGCAATGTGTTTTTGAAACTGGGCGATTTGAAAGCTGCCATCAATGATTATGAGCAGGCAATAAAAAACCAGACAAATGTTTTGCAACCAGGCCAGCTTTCTTCGTTGTTGCTCAATCTAGGCAATGTTTATCTACAAACTGACCAGTATCAAAAAGCAAAAACACTTTATTATCAAGCTAAGCAAGAAGCCCAAAAAACTGACAACTGGCAGGTTGTTGCCCGCGCTATGTTAAATCTCTCCCTCATTTTTGATCAGCTAAAACAAAGCGATTCAGCTTATTATTACATTGAAAAAGCCTACAACCTGCCTTTTACTCAAAACAACACCGAGCTAAACACCACTGCCGCAAATATATTTGGTAGCCACTTGGAGAAAGCCGGAAAGCTCCCTGAAGCAGAAATATTTTTGCAAAAGGCATATCATCAAGCTATTTATTATAAACTTATGCAGGAGCAAGCAAAAGCCACTCTAAATTTGGGTAACTTATATTTTAAGACAAATAGATTTTATAAAGCAAGACAATATCTGGAAGAGAGCCTGAAAATAAATCAACAAACTGGAAACTTGGATTTACAGATCAAAAACCTGCTTTTATTAAGTACTCTAAGTGAAGAAACCGGGAATTTGAATGCCGCTCTATTCTATCAAAAAAATTATGCTGTGTTATATGATTCGCTTTTCGATATCAAAAAACAAGAACAGGTTTCGCAGGTCGAAGGGAGATTAAATTTAAGGCTAAAAGAAGGCCAGCTTGAAAACCAACGGCTTCTTATCGAGAAAAAGAATAAAGAGTTATACCTGCAACGCGCCAGAATTGTTTATCTGATAGTCATTACTGCACTGCTGCTTTTATTAATTCTAATTCTGTACAATCGCAAACAAATCAAGACCTCACGCAATCAATTAAAGCTTGAACAAGAACAACTTGAAACCGAACAACGCTTACTTAGAGCACAAATGAATCCTCATTTTATGTTTAATGCGCTAAATTCTATTCAGGCTTTTATTTCGGAAAACAATAGTCTGCAAGCAGAGATTTTTCTTTCAAAATTCGCCAGCCTGATGCGCTATTACCTTGACAGTTCCTCAAAAAGTTTTGTGAGTCTTGATGAAGAAATAGCGGGCTTAAAACTCAATATCGAATTGGAGCAACTTCGGATGAACAGCTCCTTTAGTTTTGAAATAAAGCTGGACGATTCTATTGAAGCAACAGAATGTGATGTGCCACCAATGCTTGCACAGCCATTTATCGAAAACGCCATCAAACACGGCTTGCGCACAAAAAAAGAGCCGGGTTTTTTGTCTGTCAGCTTCGAGCTTATCGATCAGCAAAGCATGCGTTGTATTATACAAGATAATGGTATCGGAAGAGCTGCCGCTAAGATTTCTACCGGTAGAAAGTCAACACACGAATCCAAAGGAATTGCTATCACGCAAAAGCGGCTGGCGATAATCTGGAACAGCAAATTTCAGCGCGAATTTCTGAAAATATCCGACCTGAAAAATGATCATGGTGAAGCTGATGGAACACGGGTGGAAATTATTTTACCTTATAAAAATTAAGTTATGATAAAAAGTATTATAGTTGAAGATGAACAACATAGCCAGAAAACGCTCACTAATTTTCTAAATAAATATTGTACGCAGGTAGAACCTGCATTCCCGAAACACCTAACAAGTTGTAGATCCTAAAAATCATGTAAATTCCTGATAATTTGCAAAATAATTCAGATTTTATTTGGGGTTATCATCGTTATGTTATATATTTGCACGCAT
>Ga0265293_10008106_pt1 | contig 15746 bp, 13 predicted proteins | sample Munlanlewell138R_FD_192505 | JGI IMG/M metagenome (GOLD analysis project Ga0265293, IMG submission 192505) | Leachate microbial communities from a municipal landfill in Southern Ontario, Canada - Leachate well 138R | ecosystem: Engineered > Solid waste > Landfill > Unclassified | place: Canada...
CTGCCGGGCGCGCTCGGCTCGGCGGAGGGGAGTCATGTCCTGCAGCGTGAGTACCGTGCGGATCTCGTCGGACTCCACCGGCGTCGCCGTCGCGAAGATCACGCGCTGCTCGCCGTCCTCGACCTCTCGAGGCTGCGCCGCGGCCTCGCGCAGGATGTCGAGGAAGACGTGGTCGCGTGCCGCGCGGATGAACGAGACGCCGGTCATAGTCTCGCGCGGCCGTCCGAGGATCGTCGCGGCAGCGGCATTCGCCGCGATCACCGTGTTCTCACCGTCCAGCAGCAGGATGCCCTCCGAGAAGAGGTCGAGGAGCGCCGTGACCTCCTGCTCCGCGTCGGGCGGAGCCTCGACGCGCGCCTCCTCGACGGCACGCTCGGCCTCGGGCGCCGGGCGTGCAATGGCCGCGACGACCACCGCGACGAGGGCGAGCACGGCGGCGAGGGCCGGCGGCAGCAGGAGCACCGCGAGGGCGACCGCCAGGCCGACACCCACCCACGCCAGTACGGCGCGCGGGGTCATGGTTGGAACTTGTAGCCGACGGATCTGACCGTCTGAAGATGCTTCGGATCGGAGGGGTCGTCCTCGATCTTCTCGCGCAGCCAGCGGACGTGGACGTCCACCGTGCGCGTCTCGCCGGGATACGACAGCCCCCACACCTGCTCGAGGATCGCATCGCGTGTGAAGACCTGCCCCGGGTTCCGCATGAGGAACTCGAGCAGCGCGAACTCGCGCGGACGGAGCTTGACGGGCTCGCCACCACGGGTGAACTCATGGCGGGTGGGCGAGAGCACGAGGTCCCCGGCGGTCAGCGTGTCGCTGCTCCCGTTGCGCCCGTCACCTTCCGATACCGTACCGGGAGCCCCCACCGGCCCGGCACCCCTCGAGAGCTGGTCGCGGCGGAGGAGGGACGCGACGCGGGCGCGCAGCTCGCGCATGGAGAAGGGCTTGGTGACGTACTCGTCCGCGCCCATGTCCAGCCCCTGCACCACGTCCGCTTCGGCGTCGCGGGCGGTGAGCATGAGGATGGGGACGGGGGTCTCCGTGCGGAGGATGCGGCAGACGTCCAGTCCGGACATGCGCGGCAGCATCACGTCCAGCACAACGAGGTCCGGATCCTGCTCGCGGGCGAGCTCGAGGCCGGCAACGCCATCCTCCGCGGTCAGGACCTCGTGCCCGTCACGCTGCAGGTTGTACGTAATGGTTTCGCGGATCGTGGCGTCATCTTCGACCACGAGGACTACGGCCATCTCGCCTCCCTGATTTCCGCCAGAATAGTCTGCGGGTGACGTAAACCCCATGTAGTGGGAGACTCCGCGGAATGGATTTGACGCTAACCTGGCGCGTCGTTCGCCGATGGTGGTGGGTGCTGGTCGCGGCCACGATCGCGGGCGGCGGCTTGGGCTACGGCCTGTCCCTGCAGATCACCCCTACCTACGAGGCTACGACAACGCTCCTGGTCACCCAGCGGGAGACCGAGGGCGTCGTCCAGCTCAACGACCTGCAGACCGCGGAACGCCTCGCCAACACCTTCTCGCGCCTCGTGACGCTCCGCCCGGTCCTGGACCAGGCGATCGCGGACGGCGCCCTGCCGATCTCCGCGAAAGACCTGGACGAGGCGATCAGCGTCTCCAACCCCACCGGCACCCAGCTGCTGGAGGTCTCCGCGCGCGCGGAGGATCCAGACTTCGCTGCCCACCTGGCGAACACCGTCTCCATGGCGTTCATCTCCTCCAACCAGGCAGAACTGACCGCGCGGCCGGGCCTCGTCTCGATCGTGGAGGACGCCCTCCCGCCGGATGACCCGGTCTCCCCGCGCCCGCTGCTGAACGCGGTCCTCGCGGCGATGCTCTCGCTGGGCGCCGCGGGCGCGGTCGTCCTCCTCGTCGAGTACCTGGACGACACCGTGAAGGGGCCGGAGCAGGCGCAGGAGATCACGGGCCTCCCCACCCTCGGGCGGATCGAACGGTTCGAGGGCCTGCGGTCGCCGCGCGAGCAGCTGCAAGCGGCCACGAAGCCACGCAGCACCATCGCCGAGGCGTACCGCACCGCCCGCACGAACCTCACGTATGCCATCGACCTCGGGCGGGACCGGAAGCTCGTGCTCGTCACCTCGCCCGGTCCCGGCGAGGGCAAGACCACCACCGCCGCCAACCTCGCCGTGGTGTTCGGCCTCGCGGGGCACCGCGTGTGCGTGGTGGACACGGACCTGCGCCGCCCCACCCTGCATCGCGTCTACGGGCTCGAGAACGGCGAGGGCCTCACGAACCTGCTGCTCGCCCGCGAGCCGGACATCGACCGCGCGGTGCAGCGCTCGCTGTACACCAACGTCTCCGTGGTCACCGCCGGCCCGCTGCCGCCGAACCCCTCCGAGCTGCTGGGCTCCGCGCGGATGCAGGAGGTCCTCGAACGCCTCCGTGGCCGCTTCGACATCGTGCTGCTGGACTCGCCGCCCGCTCTCGTCGTCACGGACGCCTCCGTGCTCTCCACGCTCGTCGACGGCATCGTCGTGGTGGCGCGCGCCGGCAAGACGCGACGCGGCGCCCTCCGCGCGACGATCGAGGAACTCGCGCAGTCCGCGCGTCCGATCGCCGGGGTCATCCTCAACCGGGTGAGCGGCCGGGAGGCGGGCTACTACTACGCCTACGGACGGACCTATGGCGAGGAAGAGCTCGTGGACGCGCCTCGACGCGACGACGAGGGGCGCCGGCCGACGCGCGCCCGCCGAGACGTCGCCGAAGGCGCCGAGGTCGAGTCACCCGCCGAGGCGTCCTAGCCTCAGCGGGCCAATCAACCCCTCGATCGGTCCGGCGCTATCGCGCCAGTGCGCCTACCCGCAACGCCGTGACAGCGTCCGCATCCCCGAACAGCACCGGCTGGGCCCACGTCTCGGCGTCCTCGAACCGCGCGAAGGGCTCCCAGCGGCCGTCGCCCTGCGTCCATACCTCGTGGCCGGCGGCGCGGGCGAGGACGATGCCCGGCGCCACGTCCCAGGTCCGCGAGCTCGAGGTCCGCGCTGAAGCGAGGACCCCGGACGCAACCAGCGCCGACTCGAGGGCGATGGCGCCGAAGCTGCGGTGGTCCCAGTCGGGTTCGCGCAGCTTGTGCGGCGCCGGCGCGGTGCTCAGCCGCCGTTCACGGCCCACCGTGCGGTGCGCCACGCCGGTCAGCGTACGGCCGTCGAAGCGCAGGGGGCCACCCTGCCGTGCGTGGTAGATGCCGGGGCGCAGCGCGTGCGTGGTCGCGCACCAGACTGCCCCGGCGACCGGGACGCCCTCCAGCAGCACGCCGATCGCCGAGGCGTACAGCGGCAGGCCGTTCACGAAGTTCGCGGTGCCGTCGATGGGGTCGATCGTCCAGGTGAACGGCGACCCGACCGCACCGCCGAGGCCACCCTCCTCGCCGAGGACCGCGTGGTCGGGGTGGCGGACGGCCAGGCGGCGGCGCAGCAGCGCCTCGACCTCCTCGTCGACCTGCGAGACCACGTCGTACGGGGCCATGATGCCGCGCCGCTGGTCCTTGTACCGGACCGCGACCTGGCGACCGAGCGCGTCCATGATGCGGTCGCCGGCGACCACGGCGAGGTCGTACGCAGCCTCCTCCAGCATCTCGAACACGCTGGGCATGCAGAGCCCGGCGACGGAGCGCCGGGTCGCGGTGTCGGGGAGGGCCTCCGGCGTGATGGCCTCGGAGGTGGGGTGGTCGTACGGGGTGATGGCTGAAGTCATATCTCTCTCCTTCTTCACATCAGATCGCGGCGCCGAGGACGGCGTCCGATAGGTGCCCGGCTCGCGGGCGCTGGCGGCGGTGGGAGGACGCCCCGTCCTGGCGGACCGGGCAGGAATGAAGCGACGCCGGAAAGACCGGTACCGCTCGCGGGGAGGGTTCGCGGCTGGGCCGCGGGGCGCCTTCGAGGAGGGCGCAGGGCAGGGACGATGCGGCAGTAGTAGTCGTCCATGAAGACAGCGTGGCGCACGCTGGTTAAACCTGCGTTACCGCCTGCCTAACGGTCGGTGGAGGTACGGACTACTCGAGCTCGGCGACGATCGAGAGGTCGCGGCCGAACGTCGCCTGGATGCGAGCGGTGCACTCGTCGCCCCGCCACCAGTGCGAGACCGGCGCATGGACCTCGACGGCTCCGTCGCGCACCGTGACCGAGGCATCCCGTAGCACGGTGGGAGGCGAGCGGCGCTCGACCTGGTCCGCGAGGTCGAGGAGCGTCGCGGCGGCCGCGAGTTCCTCGGTGGGCAGCGTGTCGACGATCGGGCGGAGCGCCTTCAGGTTCGCTCCGGGCCGCTCCGCCATGATCAGCAGCGCCGCGACCGCGACGAGCATGCGGTGGGAGAACCCCTGCAGGTCGGAGTCGAGGACCACGTCGGCCGCCCGCGCGTGGCGATTATAGACGTCGATCGTCGCGCCCACGTCGATCACCTGCGCGGCGTGGCCCAGCGCCTCCCGCAGCATTGGATCGGCCTTCGGCATCAGCGCATCGAAGAGGGCGACCGCAAGCTGGGCACGGCGCTCCGCGTGGGGCTGGTTCCAGCGGTAGAACTCGCGGCAGAGTGCCAGTACCGAGACGGCCCGCACCACCTCGGGCGCGGGGAGCGCCTCGGAGACCGTGCCTCGCACGACGCCCTCGCGGAGGCCCTGTCCGGAGACGTGCAGGGACCCGGCGCGCACAAACTGCATCACCTCGTTCACCGCGATGGCGCCCGCGAGGATCGAGTCCGCCCGCCCGCTGTTGAGGCCGGGGATGGCGGCCCGCTGCGCCGTGTCCATCCGCGCGAGGACACGCGTGGTACGGCGGACGACACTCCGAGGCAGCTCGTACCCGTGGAGGCGCCCGACGGGGTAGCGCCGCCGTCGAAGGTCGATCTTCGCGAGGTTGCGGATCGCACCGCCGGTGCCGACCAGGGCCTCACTCTCGGCCAGCCTCGGGATGCCCGCCTCGACCAGGGCTTCGCGGATGTGCTTGCGCAGGGTGCGCACGTCGCCGTTCTTCGGCGGGTCGTTCGGGAGGAAGCCGTCCGTCAGGCGGAGCGCGCCGAAGGGGAACGTCCACGCGTACGTCGGTGCGCGATCCTGGAACCGCACGAGCTGCATCGAGCCGCCACCGATGTCCACGCTGAGGCCGTCCGCGACGTCAATGCCATAGACCGCGCCGACGAAGCCGAACCGCGCCTCGCGGTCGCCGTTGACGATCTCCACGGTGAGGCCGAAGCGCTCCCGGATCAGCTCGGCGAGGACACCGCCGTTCTTCGCCTCACGCATCGCGAAGGTGCCGACGGCCCGGATCTCCTCGGCGCCCTGTCCCTGCGCCAGCGCCACGAAGTTGCCCACCGCCTCCAGCGTGGTCTCGAACCCGCGGTTCGTCAGGCGCCCCTCGTGATCGATCTGACGCGCGAGGCGGAGGGGAGTGCGCAGCTCGTCGATGACCTCCAGCGCGCCGTGGTCCACCACCTGGAGCACCACGACGCGGCCCGAGTTCGAGCCGATGTCGACGACGGCGATCCGCTGCCCGGACATGCCGAACATCCTCGCACGGTCGAGAGCACTCGGCGCCTCGCCGAGCAGACCGGCGAGGTCATCGCGAACAGCGGCGTCAAGGCGAGCAGTCAGTACGTCCTCGTATCCCAGGGGATTGAAGGATATATCGCATGAGCAGTTGCGGTCAGCCCCACCGCACGAGGACCTCGCCACCGGCGGCGGCGACGATGACCACGAGCCACGGAGGCAGCCGCCACGCCACCAGCAGCCCGAACGCGACGAGGACCAGCGCCAGGTCGCGTGCCTCGAACACCGCGCTCGTCCACACCGGGTCGTACAGCGCCGCCGCGAGGATCCCGACGACCGCCGCCCCCACCCCGACGAGGGCGGACCGCACCGAGGCGATGGCGCGCAGCCGGTCCCAGAACGGCAACACACCCCAGACGAGGAAGAAGGACGGCAGGAAGATCGCAGCGAGGGCGAGCAGGCCGCCCGGCACACCGTTCGGCTCCACCGCGAACGCCGCGCCGAGGTAGGCGGCAAAGGTGAACAGCGGGCCCGGCACGGCCTGCGCCGCACCGTAGCCGGCGATGAACGTGTCCTGGTCGAGCCAGCCGGTCGGGACCACCTCCTGCTCGATCAGGGGCAGCACCACGTGTCCGCCGCCAAAGACGAGCGACCCCGTGCGGTAGAACGCGTCCACGACGTTCACCGCCTGCAGGTCGACGATCGCCGAGAGGATCGGCAGCCCCACCAACCCCACGATGAACAGCGTGAGCCACGCGCTGGCGGCCCGCCCTCGAGCGCGCGCCTTGTCCCCGGCCGTGGCGCCCTCGCGGCCCTCGTCGCGGAAGAGGAACCAGCCGAGCGCCGCGCCGAGGACGATCACGCCCACCTGCGTCGCCGGGCTCGGCGCGACGAGGGCGACGACCGCGGCGAGGATGGCGATGGTGGCACGCTGCCGTCCCACGGCGAGCGTCCGCGCCATCGTCCACACCGCCTGCGCGACGACGGCGACGGCCGCCAGCTTCAGGCCGTGGAGCCACCCCGCATCGGCCACCTCGAGCGAGTCGACCACGAGGGCGAACGCGATGAGCGCGAGCGCGGAGGGCATCGTGAAGCCGAGCCACGCGACGAACCCACCGAGGTAGCCCGCGCGCACCGTGCCCACCGCGATGCCGACCTGGCTGCTGGCGGGCCCGGGGAGGAACTGGCATAGCGCGAGGAGGTCGGCGTAGCGCCGCTCGTCGACCCAGCCGCGACGGACGACGTACTCCTCGTGGAAGTACCCCAGGTGGGCGATCGGACCGCCGAAGGAGGTGAGGCCGAGTCGCAGCGCGACGAGGAACACCTCCAGCGGGGAGCCGCGCTCCTCCACCACCACGCCCATCACGTTCCGGACCGTCAACGCCGCCCGCTCCGCATGCGCGGGATTGTACGGAGGCAACGTTAAGCCTCGTGACGTCGCGATTCGCGAGGATTCGAGAGGAGGACGCAGCGTGATGGAGGGGCGGTATCCTGAGGGTGGCTCGCCTGCACTCAGACAGGCGCCGGACTGGAGTCTGCGGTGGAAATCATCATCCTGCTGGTGGTGCTGGGGATCGTGGTCGTCCTCGCCCTGTTCGTCGTCGCCCTCTACAACGGGCTGGTCCAACGCCGCCTGAGGGTGGACGAGGCGTGGTCACAGATCGACGTCCAGCTGAAGCGCCGACACGACCTGATCCCGAACCTCGTGAACGCCGTCCGCGGCTACATGGAGTTCGAGGAAGAAGTCCTGACCCGCGTCACGCAGGCCCGCGCCGATGCCGTCGCGGCCGGCGCCCGAGGCCCCGCCGACCAGGCGGACGCGGAGAACGCGCTGACCGGCACGCTGCGCTCGCTGTTCGCGGTGATGGAGAACTACCCGGACCTGAAGGCGAACCAGAACGTGCTGAGTCTGCAGGAAGAGCTGAGCACCACGGAGAACCAGATCGCGTTCTCCCGCCAGCACTACAACGCCACCGTGCGTGACTACAACACTGCCATTGCCACCGTCCCCGCCGTGTTCATCGCCGGCATGTTCGGCTTCGGCAAGCGCGAATTCTTCGAGGCCGAGGAGGGCGCGCGCGCGGTCCCGGAGGTCCAGCTCCGCTAGCGTCCGATGGCAGCGAGCACCACGTTCTACGAACAGCAGTCCGCCAACCGGCGGAAGTCGATCCTGCTGCTCTTCAGCGCCGGGGTGCTCCTCGGCGTCCTGGGGTTCGCGATCGGCTTCGGGACCACCGGCGACCCGTTCGGGGGGCTCGGGTTCACCGCGATCGCGGTGGTGCTCGCCATCCTCCTCGCGGTCGGCTCCTACTACGGGGGTGACCGCGCCGTCCTCGCGGCGTCGAAGGCGCAACCGGCGGACGAGGCGACCCACACGCAGTTGCTGAACGTGGTGCGAGAGATGACCCTCGCGGCCAACCTCCCGATGCCGAAGGTCTACATCATCCCGGACACGGCGCTGAACGCCTTCGCAACGGGTCGGGATCCGGAACACGCCTCGATCGCCGTCACGCAGGGCCTCCTCGACCGCCTCAACCGCGAGGAGCTCCAGGGGGTGATCGCGCACGAGCTGGGACACGTCCGTAACTTCGACATCCGCTTCATGCTGCTCATCGGCGTCGTGGTGGGCGGGGTCGCCCTGCTAGCGGACATGTTCCTGCGCTACAGCATCTTCTTCGGCGGCGGACGTCGAGGGCGGTCAGACCGAGGTGGCGGCGGAGGCAACCCGCTGCAGCTCGTGATGTTCGTGCTCGCGATCGTCCTCGCCATCCTCGCGCCCCTCGCGGCGCGCCTCGTGCAGCTGTCCGTGAGCCGGCAGCGGGAGTACCTCGCGGACGCGACGGCGGTGGAGCTGACGAGGAACCCGAGGGGGATCGAGGGCGCCCTCTGGAAGCTCGGCACGGACCAGGAGGTCCTCGAAGTCGCGAACCGCTCCACGCAGCACCTCTACATCGTCAACCCCATCCGGAAGTTCGAGAAGCGCGCGACCTCCGTGTGGGCGACACACCCCGCCCTCGTGGACCGGATCGACCGGCTCCGCGAGCTCTACTCCGGCCCGCCCCTCACCGCCGAGGAGCGCGAACTGCTGAGCGCGCACTAGGGGCGCGGACGCGGACGCTCGAGGCGTCCGGAACCCGACCTTTCCCCCGTTCGTCCCAGATCCCGGTCACCGAAGCGAGAGGAGCACCTCTCGACTTCCTAACTCACACGTTCCAGAACCCGCTAGCGCATAGCCGGGGCCGAGCGACCATAGAAGGCATATGACGCGAATCCCTCTCCTGTCCCGGCCTCGATTCGGCGCGATCGCCGTGGGCCTCGCCACCGGACTCGTCGCCATCGCCGCTGCCGCGTGCAGCAACGGCGACCCCATCCCGACCATCGAGAGCGGTACAGACGGCCCTGCCTCGGAGACACCGGTCGCGTCCGACACGGCCACCGAGCCCGCCAGTACCAGTACCACCGTCCGCCCCGGCGGCAGCCCCTCCGCGACAGCGACCGGTACCGCGGAAGCCACCGAGGAGCCCACCGCCACCACCGAGGTCGACCCCCTTGCGCAGCTCCGCCCTGCCCTGCTGAGCAGCCTCACGATCGGCCTCGACCCCGGCTCGGTGGGAGCCGCGCTCGACGAGATCGAAGTCGTCGCCCTCGAACTTCCCACCGAGGATCGCGACCTGTGGGTCGCCGTCACCTCCGGGTCGGGGATCTATGACCTGCCGGAGCCTCGCGAACACGTCCTCGGGGTGTATGAGCGCGTCGGCGCGTCCTGGGTGGAGCTCGCGAACGTCACCCTGAGCTCCGGTCCGACGTACGCGGAGCTCGAGCTCCTCGCGGCGCAGTACGCCGGCGCCTCCTGGATCGCGGTCAACGGCCAGACCGGGGCGCACAGCGGCACGTTCGAACTGCTGAGGTTCGACGGCGTCGCGCTGACCTCGGCGATCTGGTGGTTCTCATCGACCCCGGCCGCCGCGACCATCGAGGACCTCGACGGCGTCGAGCCGCCCGAGGTCGTCCTCAACGCCACCGACCCGTATGTCTACTGCTACGCGTGCGGCGTCCGCGCGTGGCAGGAGGTCATCTACCGCTGGGTCGACGGACAGCTCGCCGAGGTGCCTCTCGGCCCCGTCACCAACGACTCCCAGGTCGTCCGCGACACGACCGAGGTCGCCGCGATCTACGCGCAGGCGGACCTCTGGCAGGATGCCCTCGACGCGGCGTCGGAGGCCCTCGCGCTGGCTCCGGACAACGAGGACGTGTGGTGGCTGCACCAGCTGATCGAGCGGGTCGCGAGCGACCGGCTCGGGGACGCCGGGTCGGACCCGCAGCCCTTCGTGACGAACGTCCTTGCCGGCGAGTACGAGGACGCGGTGGACCTCATGCGGCCCTACCTGCCCGAGGTCGCCCTCGCGGCGGACGGCCCGCTGATCGCTGCGACCGTCGCCGAGGGCGAGACCACCGGCGCGACGGCGACCTGGGTGCTGGACTACACCGAGCGCGCGCTGAAGGTTGAGCCGGACCGCGCCGCCGCCCACGCCGCGCGCGCCTTCGGCCTGCTGCTCGACAACCCCGAGGACTGGAGTGGCGCCCTCGCGGAGATGGAGACCGCGCTCCGCCTCGAACCGCAGGACGACTTCTACCGCGAGGCGGTGGAGTACCTGTTCGAGCAGAACGGGAACGCCTTCGGCTAGCGATCCCCCGAGACTCCCGATCCGCCGCCTTCCTCGGGCGGCGCGGGGCGCATGACGTGCAGATCCTCCGCGGGGAGTTCCAGCGTCCAGCGCTTCCGCTCCTGGAGCCCGAGGACCTCGTACGGCCGCGAGGGCAGGTCCACCTCGAGCGACGGTCCCGGCCCGAGTGGCGCGAACCGCAGCGTGAAGCCGGCGCCGTAGGCATGCTCCTCCATCACGTCCGCCTGCACGAAGTTCGAGGCGCCGAGTTCTTCGGGCGCGCCACGACGGAGGTTCACCCGCTCCGCGCGGAGTGCCAGCTCGACGCCCTCGCCGACCGCGGGACGCCATTCGGGGTCCTCGACGCGGAGCACGAGCCCGGAGACGTCGACCTCCAGGACGCCCTCCAGCCGCCGGAGGACGCGGCCGGACATCACGTTGCCGACGCCCGTGAGTTCCGCCACCCGACGGGAGGCGGGACGGTGGAAGACCTCCTCGCGGCGGCCGAACTGCAGGATCTTGCCGCGGTCGAACACGGCGAGGCGGTCCGCCAGCAGGTGAGCCTCCCGGAGGTCGTGCGTGACGAACACCACGGTCAGCCCGAGCTCCGCGCGGAGGCGCAGCAGCTCCGCCCGCAGCGTGCGTCGAAGCGACTCGTCGAGGGCGGAGAACGGCTCGTCGAGGAGCAACAACGGGACGTCCCGCGCGAGCGCCCGCGCCAGCGCAACACGCTGCCGCTGGCCGCCGGACAGCGATCCCGGTGCGCGGTCCTCGTACCCGGCGAGCCCGAGGCGGTCGAGGAGCGCGCGGGCGCGAGCGTGGCGCTCCACCCTCGAGCCTGGGACGCCGAAGGCGACGTTCTCCACCACGCTCATGTGCGGGAACAACGCCAGCTCCTGCACCACGTAGCCCACGTTCCGCTGCTGCGGTGGCACATCGATCCCGCTCACGCGGTCGAACACCGTGCGTCCCGCGATCTCGATGTGGCCCTCGGCAGGGGTGAGGAGGCCGGCGATCGCCTGCAGGGTCAGGCTCTTCCCCGCGCCGGAGTGCCCGAAGAGCACCACCACCTCGCCATCCGCCTCGAACGCCGCGTCGTATTCGAACGTACCGAGGCGCATGCGGGCGTCGTAGCGGAGCGAGCTCATCGGTCGGCCTGGGTCGCGCGGGCGGCCGTCGCGTCGGGCGCGTCCGGGGTCGCGAGGCGGAACAGGACGAGCACCACGAACGCGACCACGAGGAGGATGAGCGACATGCTCACCGCGCCGGAGAGCCCCAGCGAGGTGCGCTCGAACGCGTCGATGATGGCGAGCGGCATCGTGCGCGTGCGGCCCTCCAGGCTGCCGGCGAAGATCAGCGTCGCCCCCAGCTCGCCGAGGGCGCGCGCCCAGCAGAGCACGATGCCCGCCAGCAACGCGCCCCGCGCCTGCGGCACGGTGATCCGGAGGAAGGTCTCCACCCTCGACGCGCCGAGCGTGTACGCGACGCGCTCCAGCTGTGGGTCGACGGCGGCGAAGCCGCTGCGCGCGGCGCGCACGTAGAACGGCGCGGCGACCAGCAGTTGCGCCATCACCACGGCCGTCGCCGTGAACGTGAGCCGGATGCCGGTCATCTCGGCGAGTGGTTCGCCCACCAGCCCGCGCGCGCCGAACGCCGTCAGCAGTGCGACGCCCGCCACCGTCGGGGGCAGGACGATCGGGAGGTCCACCGCCGCCTCGAGCAGCGCGCGCCCTCGGACGCGGGTCCGCGAGAGCCAGTAGGCGACCGGGGTGCCGAAGATCACCGCGAGGAGCGTCGAGAGCAGGCTGGTCCAGAGCGACAGCGTCAGCGCCCGCCGCACTGCCTCGCTCGTCGCGAGCTCCCAGACCCGGCCGTCCGAGGCCGCGCGCTCCCCGAGTCCCAGGAACGGCAGCACGAAGAAGATGGCGAACAGCCCCCCCAGGCCGGCCAGCAGGACGAGCCCGACCAGGTCGGCCCGGGGAGAGCGCAGGCCCATCCGCTACGGCGCCGAGAACCCGAACGAGGCGAGGATCGCCTGCCCGTCCTCGGACAGGACGAACGCGACGAACGCCTGCGCGACGTCCGAGGGCTCGTCGCCCACGACGGCGATCGGGTAGCTCGCGGGCGGCGCGAGGTCCTCCGGGATGTCGACGACACGGACGGCATCGCCGCTGATCGCGGCGTCGGTGCCGTACACCACGCCCGCGTCCGCCTCACCCAGCTCGACCTTCGTCAGCACGGCCCGCACGTTGGCCTCCTCGCTGACGAGGTTAGCGAGGACGGCTTCCGAAAACCCGGGGGTAGCGGCATCGGCGTTCGCGAACGCCTGCCGTGCGTAGTCGCCGACGGGGACCTCCTCGCCCGCGAGGACGAGGCGCACGCCGGGCTCCGCGAGGTCCTCGAAGGCCTGCACGAGGTCGTTGTCAGCCGGGGCAGCGACCACGATCCGGTTGCGCGCGAACGTCTGCGGGTCCGAGGCGAGCCCGGCGTCCACCACGACCGCCATCTGCGCGTCGTTCGCCGAGGCGAAGACCTCCGCCGGAGCACCCTCCACGATCTGGGAGGCGAGTTCGGACGAAGAGCCGAAGTTCAGGTCGATCTGCGTGTCCGGGTTGGCGTCCTGGAACGCCGCCGCGATCTCCGTGAACGCGTCGGTCAGCGAGGATGCCGCGGACACGACGATGGTGCCGGAGAGCGCTTCCTCGGTAACGGTCGCCTCAGTGGTTGCCGCCGTCGTCGCGTCGGCCGTGGCCGTCGTCGTCGCGGTCGGGGTCGGGGTCGGGGTCGGGGAGGACTCGGGCTCCTCGTCGCCGGAACAGGAGACCAGCGCGAACAGCGCGAACGCTGCCAGCACCAATAACCACAGGGGACGGAACCGCTTCACGAAACCCTCGCCTTCCGCTGGTGACGGTCGCGGTATCCCCGCAACCACAACAACGCTGCTTCCGCGGCGGACACGCGGGACTGTTGAAACAGCCCCGTGAACTCCGATGTCACCCCGTCCGACACGTCCGACAGCGCGGCGCGCGCTTCCTCGGCGAGCCGCTCGCAGATCTCGACCTGCCGGTCGAGGAGCGCTCGCTCCGCGCGTGGGTCGAGGGTGTCGAGGACATAGAGCTTGAGGAGGAGGTCCAGCCGCACATCGCGCAGGCGGTGGACGGGTGCGCGCAGCCAGGCGCGCAGCAGCTCCCACCCCGCCTCGTTCGGCTCATAGATCTTGCGGACAGGGCGGTTGCCGACGCGGTGCTCCTCCCAGTCGAGGAGCCCCCGGCGGTCGAGGGTGCGGAGGTACCCGTAGAGCACGCTCTGTTCGACCGGCAGCACCTCCGCGAGCGGTGACGCCTGCCAGCGCCGGTGCAGCTCGTACCCGTGCGCCGGGTCGAGCGCGAGCAGGCCGAGAGCGGCGTACTCGCCGGGCAGGAGTTCACGGTCGTCCATCGGCGGGACTCTACTTGCCGGATGAATACTTGTCTACAAAGTATCTAGGGAGCTTGTCACGGCACGAGTGTTACACTGCGGCGGTTCGGTCATCGGGGAAGTCGGTGGAAGTCCGACGCTGTCCCGCAACTGTGACTCGCCCGCGCCTCACGAGGATCGCGAGCGGGAAGTCAGAGCACCGGTGGCCTGCACGCATCTTGTCGGACCTGCGAGGACAGGCGACGGCAAGCGTCCGCGGAGCGATCACCATCCCCCCGCGCCCGCTGCCCTCGAACGGTCCTCCCGAGGGCATCACGCATGGCCGCCGCGGACACACCCGCCGATCTCGCCGTCACCGCCCACCGAGGCCCACGCCGTCTGCCGGCCCTCCCCGGCATCGCCGTCCTCGGCGTCGCGCTGGTGCTGGTCGCGCTCTACGCGCTGACGCAGGGCGCGGCTGACATCCCGTTCGAGGTGGTCGTGCGGATGCTGCTGGACCGGCTACCGCTGATCGACGTCAGCGCCGGCGCCGACGTCCCCGCGTCGTGGAGCCAGATCGTGTTCGACATCCGCCTGCCGAGGGTGCTGGCGGCAGGGTTCGTCGGCGCGGCCCTCGCGGTGTCCGGGTCGGCGTACCAGGGGTGCTTCCGGAACCCGCTGGCAGACCCGTATCTCCTCGGCGTCGCGGCGGGGGCCGGGCTCGCGGTGGCGCTCGCGTACATCTCGCCCCTGCCGGTGTCCTCTACCGGGTTCGTCTCGCTGCCGCTGTTCGCGTTCCTCGGCGGGATGGGGACCGTGCTCATCGTCTACATGACGGCGAGGACGGCGGCGTCCCTCGACAACGGGTCGCTCATCCTCGCGGGGGTAGCACTCTCTGCCGTCTGGGGCGGCGTGACCTCGTTCGTCATCCTGAACAACGAGGCGCAGGTCTCCCAGCCGATCATGTCCTTCCTCTTCGGCGGCTTCAACACGGTCTCGTGGCAGAAGCTGCTGCTCGGCGCGCCCTACATGGTCATCGGCATCACGGTGGTGTCCCTCCACGCGCGCGCCCTGAACGTGCTCCAGCTCGACGAGGAGCAGGCGAGCCACCTCGGCATCGACGTGCTGCGGACGAAGCTGGTGCTGCTCGCCGCTGGCTCGCTCGCGGCGGCGACGGCGGTCGCGGTGGCGGGCGTGATCGGGTTCCTCGGACTGATCGTGCCGCACGTCGCGCGTCTGCTATTCGGCACGGACTACCGCAGGACACTGCCGGTCACGATCCTCGGCGGTGCCGCGCTGCTGATCGGGGTGGACCTCATCGCACGGACGATCATGCAACCGCAGGAGGTCCCCGTCGGCGTGCTCACCGCGATCCTCGGCGGCCCGTTCTTCATCGCGCTGCTGCGCGGACGGCGGGTGTTCCTGTGACCGGCGTTCCGGAGACGGCGGCGCCTGCGGACGCGCTGCTCCTCGACGCTCCCCTTCTGGAGGCAACAGGTATCACCGTGACCATCGAGGGCCGCACGCTCGTCGACCACGTCGATGTCACCGTCGCGCCGGGCGAGGTCGTCGGACTGGTGGGGCCAAACGGCGCGGGGAAGAGCACGCTGCTCCGCGCTGCGACCGGCGCGAGCATCGGCCCACGGATCTCAGGCGGCTCCGTGCAGGTCGAAGGACGCCCGCTGGAGGACTACCCGCGCGCCGAGCTGTACCGGCGGGTCGCCGTGGTGCAACAGCTGCCCGAGGCGCCCGCCGCGATCACAGTGCAGGACCTCGTGATGCTGGGGCGGTACCCGCACCTCGGCCTGTTCCGCCGCGAGAGCGCCCGCGACTACGACATCGCCCGCGAGGCGATGGAGCGCACCGGTTGCCTGGAGTTCGCCGCCCGACACCTCGGCACACTCTCCGGAGGCGAGCGACGACGTGCCTTCATCGCCCGGGCGCTCGCCCAGGAGCCGCGGCTGCTGCTGCTGGACGAACCCACCGCCAACCTCGACGCCGACGCGCAGGCGCAGGTGCTCTCGCTCCTCCGCGACCTCGCGAGGACGGGCGTGGGGGTGCTGGTGGTGCTGCACGACCTGACGTTCGCCGCCGCCTACTGCGACCGCCTGCTGCTCATGCACCGCGGCCACCTCGTGGCCTCCGGCGCGCCCGCCGAGGTGCTCGCGCCGGAGC
>Ga0265293_10008107_pt1 | contig 15744 bp, 19 predicted proteins | sample Munlanlewell138R_FD_192505 | JGI IMG/M metagenome (GOLD analysis project Ga0265293, IMG submission 192505) | Leachate microbial communities from a municipal landfill in Southern Ontario, Canada - Leachate well 138R | ecosystem: Engineered > Solid waste > Landfill > Unclassified | place: Canada...
CGATAAAAATTGTCAGTTGGTACCAAGCTGTCAATGCTTACTTGATACAACATTTTTGGTTGAATATCCTTACGTCCCTGCATGCATCAAAGATAAGAAAAGAAATTTTTAAGACAAAATATACAACACTGACAATCAATTAATTATGCACACTTATTGCACTTTTGTTAATACATGCATAATTGATTTATATTTGCCTAATGAAGTTATGGGTGTGGTTGTGCAACAGGCACAGCGGTTTTGCAAAAAAGCGGGTTCAGTGGTTAATTGAACATTCTACCTCGCATCAACTTTTGTGGTGTATTGACAGTTTTGTGCTCCGAAATCCGCCACTGCGCCAAGCGCCAAAACGTTAGCCGACACCCCACAACGACAGTGCTAAAATTCAACATTCGGACAAAATTCAAACTTGAAACCGACTTCTAACCGAAAAATTTATTGTAATTTTGGAACATAACTTACGAAATTGAGCAGAATGACTGAAAATAAAATAGCAAAACCGTTTTTGAAGTGGGCAGGTGGAAAAACCCAGCTCATTTCTGACATTGAACGAACTTTGCCGACAGACATAACACGGACAAATTTTACTTACATCGAACCTTTTGTTGGAAGCGGTGCGGTTCTTTTTTGGATGTTAAACAACTTTCCTCATCTTAAAAAAGCCGTGATAAACGACATCAACGAAGACTTAATAAACACTTACAAAACTATTGCAAACAACCCAAAAGAGTTAATCTCGATTTTGCAAGTTTTGCAAAATGAATATCACACTTTGGAAGGAAATGAAGAAAACAAAAAACTTTATTACTACCAAAAAAGGGAATTGTACAATACAAGAAAAGAAGAACAAAGCGGACAAGCCGCTTTGTTTATTTTTCTCAATCGTACTTGCTTTAATGGTTTGTACAGAGTGAATAGTAAAAATTTGTACAATGTTCCGATGGGTGGTTATAAAAAACCAACGATTTGCGACAAAGAAAATATTTTGGCTGTTAGTAATGCTTTGCAAAAAGTGGAAATTTTGTGTGGAGATTTTGAGCAAACACTTGATTTTGCTGAACAAAATTCGCTTTTCTATTTTGATCCACCATATAAACCGTTAAGCGAAACATCAAGTTTTAATTCTTATGCAAAAGATGAATTTAATGATAACGAACAAATTCGACTAAAAGATTTTTGCAATAAATTGGACATCTTAAATCATTCGTGGATTTTGAGTAATTCTGATGTGAAAGGCAAAAATGAAAATGACAACTTTTTTGATGATTTGTATTCTGACTTTAATATTCAAAGAGTTGAAGCGAAAAGAAGCATCAACGCTAATCCTGCAAAAAGAGGAAAATTAACGGAGTTACTAATTACAAATCAAGTGAATAACAAAGAATATGTCAGAGCAATTTAAAATCTTTTTATCGCAACTTTCGGAAACCAACGCAACACTTGATTATTTCACAGATTTCGGAAAAATCAAAAGCAACGTAAATAAAATTTCAATCAAACTTAATCAGTTGAATTACTTGATTGGGAAAGAAAATTTGAAAGAAGCCGTAAATGAACTTTATGAAGAAAATCCGAAAGTTTTTGAGGTTTTGGACATCTTGATTGCTATTCGCAAAAACAAAAATGCCAAAACATTCAACAACAAAGGAGAAATCGTTTTGCTCGATACTTATTTCACTTCGCCCGAATTGATTTTGGAATACATTGAAGAAACAGGTTTGGCAGAAGTTTTCAGAAACAAAGATGTTACCAATTTGGTGGATTATGTTTTCGGAATTGAAGTTGGATTGGACACAAACGCAAGAAAAAACAGAGGTGGAGATAATATGTCGAAAGCCGTTTCGCTTATTTTCGATAAAGCCGAAATTTTCTACAAAAAGGAAGTAAACAATACGATATTTTCCGAAATCATCAGCTTGGGAGCAGATGTAAAACGCTTTGATTTTGTCATCAAAACCAAAAAGAAAACCTATTTGATCGAAACCAATTATTACAACAGCGGAGGATCAAAACTGAACGAAACAGCGAGAGCATATTCCGATGTTGCACCGAAAATCAATCAGTACGAAAGCTACGAATTTGTTTGGATTACGGACGGACAAGGTTGGTTTTCGGCAAAAAACAAATTGGAAGAAGCGTACAACATTATTCCAAGTTTGTATAATTTGATAACGCTTGAAAATTTCATCAAGAAAATTCAAGCCGAAACAGTAATTGAGTTTTAAAAACGTATGATTAGAATTGAAAACATAAAAATTAAACGATATAGGTCAATTAACGACCTGATATTAAACCTTGATGAAACACACAATATTATAACTATTTGTGGACAAAATAATGTTGGAAAAACCAATGTCCTAAGAGCTATTAGTTTATTTTTTAATAAAACTGATTTTTCCTTTAAAGACGACATACCTGAATACAAACAAATGACTTTGGGCGCAACAGTTTACCCTCATATCTCAATCACAATTAAAGATGTTAAAAAAAACAACTCTTATTCCATTGTAAAAGACTTCAATGTGAAAAATATTGAAGATAATTCTATTAAACAATATTCAATTACTGGTAAAAAAGATGGAATAGATATTACATCAAAAGATTGTGAAAAATTATTAGAAAGTATTAATGTATTATTTCTACCATCAATAAACGTTTCATTTCCCGAAACTATTAACTACTTAATTGATGACAAATTTCTTGATATTGAATTTGGTAATACTAGAATGAGAGGAAAAAAAGGAGATGTGAAATCTTCATTAGAGAAAGCAAGAACTACTTTACAAGAAATCTTAGACGATCTTACGACCTCAATTGATCCTATTTTTAAAGAATTTCATAATAATTGGGGAATTAAATTTATTGTTCCAAAAAGTATAAACCGTTTCAGAGAAATTCTGAATGAAGAAATTGAATTTGTTCTAACAGATGACACAAAATCTGAAATAAAATCCAAAGGAGCTGGATTGCAAAGACTAGGTCATATCTTGCTTAATCTTAGAATTATTGAAAAGCTTACAGCGTCAAAGAAAAATTGTATTTTAATTATTGATGAACCTGACATTTATCTACATTCAAGTTTACAGAAAAAATTAAATCAACGATTAAAAGAAATTTCTGAAAAAACTCAAGTCTTTATAACTACACACAGCCCATTATTTATTGATGGATATAAAATGAAGAATTTATTCCTTCTTGAATTAGGTGTAACGCCTACTTTTTCCACTAGAAAAAAACAAGAAGGAAACATACTTGATACTAAGCTTATTGATCTAAAAAAAGATGATGCCATTTTCCTTATAAAAGAAACATTGGGAATTGAGGATAAGGATAATTTAATTATTGGCAAGAAAAATTTAATTGTTGAGGGAGAAGAAGATAAACGATATATAACTGAACTATGCAACTTTTTCGGTTTGCCTATGTGTAATATAATTGCAACAGGAGGAGTTACGAACTTTATTAAGTATCTAGACTACTATAACTCTATTACAGAAACCGATGGAGATAAACCTAAATTTATTTTGCTATACGATAATGATGAAGAAGGCAGACTACAATATGATAAATTGAATAAAAAAACATATGACAAAATAGAAACGAAACATTTCTTTGTTATTGATGCTCAAAATACAGTTTTTTCGAGCCAAAAAAATTTAAAGCCAAATATTGAGATTGAAGATTTAATATATCCTGAAATCATTCTTGAATTATCCAACAAAATATTTTCAAAGAAAAAAGGATTTAAAAGAATAAATGAAAAAACTTTTTTGAAGAAAGTATCTAATCAATCATTAAGATTTAATGGCATTTTAGAAATTCTTGATGTTTTAAAAAATGAAGCTAACCCTAATGACGGGCTTCAATTATCTACAAAAGACAATTCTTTCAAAGGGGGTATTTCAAACCTTTTTGTAATCAAAGGAAATCAAGAGATGATTGAAAAAATACAGATACTTGACACGAAATATCCTGAAGTTAAAACATTTTTAACAAAAATAATGAATGCTTAAACCTTATTTCAAATCTGACGACAAAGATTTCTATCTTCTTCACGGAGATACAATGAACTTATTGCCCGAATTTGAACATAAGTTTGATATGGTTTTTGCAGATCCACCCTATTTTCTTTCTAACAACGGTTTGTCGATTCAAAACGGACAAATTGTAAGTGTAAACAAAGGGAAATGGGACAAATCCAAAGGGTTTGAATTTATCAACGATTTCAACAGAAAATGGCTTTCGTTAGTTCGTGATAAGATGAATGATGACGCTACGATTTGGATAAGTGGAACAATGCACAATATTTTCTCCGTTGGACAAATCTTGACAGAGTTGGGTTTCAAAATCTTGAACATCGTAACTTGGGAAAAGACAAATCCACCACCAAATTTTTCTTGTCGTTACTTTACTTACTCGACAGAACAAATAATTTGGGCAAGGAAAAGCGAAAAAGTTCCGCATTATTTCAACTATGAATTAATGAAGCAATTGAATGCCGACAAACAAATGAAAGATGTTTGGAAATTGCCTGCAATCGCACCTTGGGAAAAATCTTGCGGTAAACACCCAACTCAAAAACCACTTTCGGTTCTGACACGTTTAATTTTAGCTTCAACAAAACCAAACGCTTGGATTTTAGACCCATTTGCGGGTAGTTCGACAACGGGGATTGCGGCTAATTTAGCGAACAGACGATTTTTAGGAATTGACCAAGAAGAAGAATTTTTGACAATCAGCAAAAACCGTAAAATTGAAATTGAAAATCCAAAAATTGCAACAACGTACAGACAAAAAATAGGTGGTTTCAACGACAAAAAAGAACTTGATTTATTTCTTATCCAAGAACCACAAACTGAATATAAAACAGAAATAAACTTTGACCGAAAACGGGGCGATCGGCTAACATCGCATTGGAAAAATGGCGGGTTAAGTGCTAAATTCAACGGTAGTAATTCTACTGAAGTTTAGTGCAAAATTCAACATTTCCGCTTCGATTACCGCCACTTCGCCAATGCGTGAACCGTTAGCGGTCATTGTAAATAACGCCATACGACAAATGAATAAATTGACAACTTCTCTATTTTCTGAGCTTAACTGTAATTAAAAACTGAATATGAATTTTATTTCAAAATACTCAATTAAGACATTTTTAGGATTGCTGCTGGCTGTAATCCTTTTTCATATTTGCATTATTTTAAAAATTATTCCTTATGACATAGCTTGGGGTGGAAGACTTACAAATGATTCGGAAATGTATGTTTTTGAAACAATATCAATTCTTATAAATATATTTTTATCAATTATTTTGTTAATGAAAGACAACATTATAGAATACAAATTCTCAGACAAAGTTATAAATGTAATTTTGTGGACTTTCTTCGCAATTTTCGTTCTAAATACAATTGGAAACATTTTTGCGAAAACGACCTTCGAGAAATTATTTGCTATATTAACTGGACTTTCAGCGATTTTAATTTGGAATATAGTAATGAAGAAAAAAACAACGAACCGCCAACACGGGTAGCTGTTGCACAACTCTCTAAAAAAAGAAAAAAACATCAAAAACGGCTTCATTAGAAGCGATTTAAGCACACTTGTTTTTTCAACTATGCTTTTTAAGTTGGTTTTTTGGGTGGTTTATATAGGAGTTGTGAGCGTTGTGATGTAGTCAATAAAAAAACGAAAGGTGTTTTGCGCAGTTGCCTCTATTTTTTGCATGGCTCGCGCTATGCTGTATCAAAGGTTTGTGATAATAAGCGATAAAAATTGTCAGTTGGTACCAAGCTGTCAATGCTTACTTGATACAACATTTTTGGTTGAATATCCTTACGTCCCTGCATGCTTCAAAGATAAGAAAAGAGATTTTTAAGACAAAATATACGACACTGACAATCAATTAATTATGCACTTTTATTGCACTTTTGTTAATACATGCATAATTGATTTATATTTGCCTAATGAAGTTATGGGTGTGGTTGTGCAACAGGCACACAGGTTTTGCGTCAGGCGGGGTGACGTGAAAACTTGAAGCTTTGTGCTTCTATTCAAGTTCCGTGCTGGTTGACGGTTTTGTGCTCCGAAATCCGCCACTGCGCAAAGCCCCAAAACGTTACCTGCAAGCCTAAAAGACGACACAGCAAGAATGATCGACAGTAATAAACATAAAGTAACGGGAGAACCATTAGACAGCCTACCCAAAGCCAACGCTTCTGTATTTTTATTTTTTCCCACCGCACATTTTTTAAAACAAATAAGCGAAGCGATTCACGAGTGCCAATAAAAGTCAAATTAAACAAACGAGTAATTTTAGCCCTCCACACAAATGGCACATTTGGTTTTTCCGACACACGAGCTAACACTCAAAAAACCAAAAGAGCCATTTTGTTGCCACCGCTCAGTTAAAACCATAACTTTGAAATCATGAATCAACTTTTTAAAATATTCAGAGTGGACGCTGCTGAAGCAAACAAAATCAGTGCTTCGCCTGATGATCCGCATCAACACGATTTTGAAGAGTTGATTATTGGCATGGAAGGACAATTAGAACATTTTATTGATTTCAAAACGACTCTTCTGGATGCCCCATTAGTCAGCTTTGTTACCAAAGGCAAGGTTCACCGTGTAATTCCGAAAGTAAAAAAGGGTAAATGTGATATGTGGGTGCTGAGGTTTAAAAGTGAGTTTATACCGGAAATCACTTTTCAGCTTTATGCTCGCTATCACAATCATGCCATGCTCAAATTGCCCAATGATTATTGTTTCAAACGACTGACCGTCATTTGCGAAATCATGAATAATGAGGCTCAGCAACAAAACCCTGACCTGAGCGTGATAAAGCATTTGCTTAGTGCTTTGTTTATCATGATTGAAGCTGAAAGAAACAAAATCGCTCCACAAGACGAGGAAACAAATGCATCGCAAAACACCACCTTACAAAGCTTTCTACAAATTTTGGAAGACAATTACAAAAGACCATTGGGTGTTGATTTTTATGCCGAAAAACTATTTATGTCTGCAAGAAATCTCAATTTGATTTGCAAGAACATTCTTAATCAAACGGTAACCGAGATTATTGAAACCCGCAAACTGATTGAAGCAAAAAATCAATTGACCCACAGTGATAAAAACATTTCAGAAATTGGTTTTGAACTGGGTTTCAACGAAAAAGCCTACTTCACCAACGTGTTTAAAAAGCGAACCGGACAAACCCCTACCGAGTTTCGCGAGGAGATGAAAAAGCTCCTTTCCTGATTTTACAACTCTTCTTCCAAATACTGTTACCCCTTGCCCTTTAAATGATTGCACCTTTGTAGTGTAAAATTTTATTAATCATTTAAAAAGCAATAAAAATGGAAACAGAAACAACAAAAACTTGGGTATTAGACCCCACTCACAGTGAACTTACTTTCAAAGTAAAACACATGATGATTACCAATGTAAAAGGAGAGTTTAAAAACTTTTCAATCGATGTAGAAGGAGATGATTTTTTTAAGTCACAGCTAGTGGTAAGTGTAGATGCAGAATCTATTAGCACCAATAATGAAGACAGAGACAATCATCTTAGATCAGCTGATTTTTTTGATGTAGAAAAGCACAAAGAGCTCACTTTTAAGAGCACAACTTTTGAGCATAAAGAGGATGACGAATACCTTTTAAAAGGAATGTTGACCATTAAAGGAGTAAGTAAAGAAGTGAAGTTGGAAGTAGAATTTGGCGGAATCAACAAAGATCCATGGGGGAATGATAAAGCCGGCTTTTCATTTACCGGTAAAATAAACAGAAAAGACTGGGGATTGAACTGGAATACAGCTTTGGAGACCGGAGGTGTTTTAGTGAGCGAGGAAGTTAAAATTTCAGGTGAAATTCAATTTACCAAACAATCTTAATATTGAGTATTGTTATGAAAGTAAATGAGGTAAATCCGCTATTGTGCGATCCGGAGACGGGAATGTGTGAAATTCCGGCTACTGGAGGTGAAAATGTTGTGCAGTATAAATCAGCTAGTAAAATGCTAAAGCTAGTTTACTTTACCGATCCAATCTGTTCTTCTTGTTGGGGAATTGAGCCTCAGTTGAGAAAACTAAAATTGGAATATGGCGATTATCTTGAAATTGAGTATCGTATGGGCGGTTTGTTGCCCGATTGGAATTACAACAGTGGCGGCATAAGTAAGCCGGCAGATGTAGCCCTTCATTGGGATGAGGTGAGTGAGCATTACGATATGCCCATCGATGGAGATGTATGGTTGGAAGACCCGCTTCATTCATCATATCCGCCATCCATTGCTTTTAAGGCAGCTCAACTGCAAAGTGAGGGGAAAGCCATATTGTTTCTCCGCGAATTGAGAGAATTGGTTTTCTTAAAAAAGAAGAACATTGCGAAATGGGAAAACATCTCAGCCGCAGCTCAAAAAGTTGGTTTGAATGTAGTTCAATTAAAAAGCGATTTTGAGGGCAAAGCCACTGACTTATTTGAAGAAGATTTAAAGTTGGCTAGGGACATGGGCGTTAGAGGTTTTCCAACGATGTATTTTATAGATGATAGCGGAAACAAAGAGTTGGTATACGGCTTAAGACCTTATGCTTTTTATGAAATGGCGATTTTAAAATTGAATCCCGATATTCGTAAAAAGGAGTACAGCAAAAAATGGAAAGCGCTATTTGCGCAGTACAGTAGTTTGTCAGCAAAAGAGTTTTCTGAACTATCGGGCATGCCAAGAACGGAAAGTGGAACTTTTCTGAAGGAATTGAGTACGAAAGGAGAATTGGAGCAATTGAAAACAAAGAACGGCAGTATTTGGATCAACAACAAAACAGCATAATAATGATAAGAAGTCTTTTTTATAATGAAGTTTATTCTAGAAACATCAACCTGGTTTTATTATTAGTTCGCCTTACAGTGGGCGCTTTTATGCTCACCCATGGCTGGGGCAAATTTTTAAAACTAATAGGCGATGGAGCAATCACTTTTACTGATCCGCTTGGTCTGGGAGAAACAACTTCATTGGTGCTTACCGTTTTTGCCGAGGTGTTTTGTTCCATTCTTATCATTTTAGGTTTAACAACTAGGTTTGCCGCGATTCCTTCCTTAATTACTATGTTGGTGGCGGCATTTATTGTGCATGCCAATGATGGCTTTGGGAAACAAGAGTTGGCACTGCTTTACGGAACTATTTATTTGGTAATTGCCGTTTTAGGAGCAGGAAAGTACTCTGTGGATTATTTAATTTTCAAGAGAAATACTGCTTAAAAATTAAGTCTAATGAGATAATTATGAAAAGAAGGGCATTTTTAAAAACATTAGCTTTATTACCATTAACCGCAGCAGCTATGAAACTGAAAGAATTAAATAAGATATCAGAAACCTTTAGCAATACCACAAAAATGCCCGTATTGTTTTTAGGGCATGGCAGTCCAATGAATGCCATTGAAGAAAATGAATTTGTAACAGGCTTTAGAAATATTGCCAAAGAAATTCCTAAACCGAATGCCATTTTGTGTATTTCGGCACATTGGGAAACCAAAGGAACTTTTGTAACCGCAATGCAAAACCCTCCTACTATTCACGACTTTGGTGGATTTCCTAAAGAACTTTTTGCCGTGCAATATCCCGCACCGGGAAGTCCTGATTTAGCCCAACAAACAAAATCACTTATCACAAAAACCGAAGTAGGTTTAGACGATAAATGGGGACTTGACCACGGTGCGTGGAGTGTGATAAAGCATTTATATCCCAATGCTGATATTCCGGTTATTCAAATGAGCATAGATTACAGTCAAAGTCCACAATACCACTACGAATTGGCACAGCAGATAAAATCACTGCGTGAAAAAGGTGTGCTGATTATTGGCAGTGGTAACATCGTTCATAATTTAAGAATGGTGGAATGGAAAAGGTTAAATGATTCTTTCGGCTACGACTGGGCAATAGAAGCCAATGAAAAAATGAAATCGTTTATACTAAGTGGAGACCACAAGCCGCTTATCAATTTCCGCTCCCAAGGAAAATCCTGGGATTTGGCTATACCAACACCCGAACACTATTTACCATTATTGTATTCATTGGCATTACAAGACAAAAGCGAAGATGTGAAATTGTTTAACGACAAAGCCGTAGCGGGTTCGCTCACTATGACTTCAGTAAAAATCGGGTAAAAGAATTTGGACTTTAAATTCACCATACTATTAGACTTGTTAGGCACATTTGCATTTGCCATTAGCGGTATTCGCTTAGCTTCAGGCAAACAAATAGATTGGTTTGGAGCTTACATTATCGGATTGGTTACAGCCATTGGAGGAGGAACATTAAGAGACATTTTGCTTGATGTTCCGCCCTTTTGGATGCTTGATGTTAAGTATTTTTTAACCACAGGAGTGGCTCTTTTTGCTACAATATTATTTAAAGACAAACTATTCAAATGGGGCAGCACTTTGTTTTTGTTCGACACCATTGGACTGGGTTTATTTACTATTGTTGGAATAACGAAAAGCATAGATGTCGGTCTTCCTTTTTGGGTTTGCATTATAATGGGCACAATTACAGGTTCGGTGGGTGGTGTGGTTAGAGACGTTTTGCTGAATGAAGTGCCGTTGATTTTCAGAAAAGACATTTATGCTCTTGCTTGTGTTGCAGGTGGTGTTGTTTATTTCATTTGTAATTACTTGCACTTATCGACAGGTATTACAGAAATAATTGCCGCATTGACAGTAATAGTTTTCCGATTGATATCAGTAAAATATCACTTGCATTTGCCGCAGTTGTCTCCAATAGACAATAAATAGTGACTTGTCCTGAAATAGGTTGACAGAAATGTGTCTAGTCCTAAAATAGGTTTACACCAAAACGTGTAAAAATGGACAAAAAAAGTAAAGTCATTTCAGGACTAAAAACTGGAAAAAGCATCATTCAAAAGCCGAACAAGTATTTTAGTGATTCGGAGAAACATCACATTCTACGAGAATTACTTGAATCGGGTTGTACTAAACGAGAGATTTGGGAAAAATATACCGGACAGGAATAAGAACACGGTCAGCTACTTCGTTGGATGCGAGAATTAGGTTACGATAGTTCTGTTAAAACCAGAAGGCCTAATTTTACAGCCAATAATACTGATATGGTTATGGCTAAAAAAGTAAAAGTGGAAGATAAAGTAATCGAAGCCTTTGAAACGCTTCAGTTGAAAAAAAGAATAGCGGAGTTAGAAAACCGGCTCAAAGATGCTGAGATGAAAGCTATTGCATTTTCTACAATGGTTGATATTGCAGAAAAAGAATTTAATATTCCTATCCGAAAAAAGTACAATACCAAACCATTGAAGAAATGAAAAACAACTTTCAGAATATAGGATTTGCCAAGCTATGTTCTTGGTTTGGTATCACTCGACAGGCATATTATCAAAACTCGTGGAAAGCCATAGATACTACTATTGAAGAAGAATTAATACTGCAACAAGTAAGACAAATAAGGGCAAATCATCCAAGATTAGGAACGAGAAAGCTCTATGACAAACTTCAACCATTTATGCTTGAAAATGGGATTAAAATAGGTAGAGATGCCTTGTTTAATCTACTTGCAGCCAATTATTTATTGATAAGAAAACGAAAGCGTAGAATAACAACCACCAACTCCTATCACTGGCTTAGGAAATATCCTAACCTGATAAAAGGCTTTGTCCCGACAGCACCCAATCAACTTTGGGTAAGCGATATTACTTATTGGAAAATTAATCCTCAAGAACACTTGTATATCAGTTTTATTACTGATGCGTATTCTCATAAAACAGTCGGTTATCAAGTAGCTGAAACATAGAAGCCATTGAGAGTATCCAAGCCCTGCAAATGGCTCTCTCTGCCTTTAGAGGGGCAGAGAGCCATTTGCCACTCACGCATCACAGCGACAGAGGCATACAATATTGCAGCAAAGAGTATGTAAAGCTATTGCAGGATTACAACATACAAATCAGTATGACTGAAAACGGAGATCCTTTAGAATTAAGCGAAGCGAATCACGAATACCATTGAAAAAACAATAAAAACAAAATGAGTAAAATGCCATTGCAGAAAGAGTAAACGGAATCATCAAAGAAGAATATTTAGATGCTTATGAAGTCAATAATATCAAGGAAGCCAGAGAATTATTGGATAGCGTAATAAACCTTTATAATGACGACAGACCTCATATGAGCATCAGTAACCATACACCCAATCAAGTACATCATTCACAAAGCCCACTAAAAACAGAGAAATTATGGAAGAATTATTATCTGAAAAAAACTATATTCGTAAACCAATGTCAGGACTAAAAAACAACTGTAAACTAATAATAGGATTTAACCTGTAACCTGTAAACTTTTTTTAGGACGAGACAGTATTACAATAGTTATGAAAAATATTGCATTAATAAGTTTGTGCACTCTCGCTTTGGTTCTTCAAAGTTGCAGAGAAGGCGATGACGGAAATACAAAGTCTTGTTTTAAAATATTCGAAGCAAAAAATGAATCTAATAAAAAGGCTGTAATATATTTATTCAAACCTAATAATAGTTTATTTAAACAGGTGACTATTGACGTTGGCGACTCTTCAATTTTAGATCAGGGCAATTGTAATGCGCCCCATACACCCGAGTATTTGCTGACCATTTCTTTAGATTCTGCTATAATTGAATTTTCTGATGGTAAGAGACTTATACAGACATTCGGTAATAGAATCAAAATGGATACAGTTAATAATATACTATCAAATTTGAGTTATATTTCCAGCAATAACAAAATGAGATTTAATTTAAGACAATTAGACTATCAAAGGGCTAAGTAAACAGCCCAGCTTGTAACAGCACATTTGCGTATATGGCGGGTTTAGCAGTAGGTGAAGCATTTCGCTTCTAATGAAAATTAGTTGTAAAATGAAAATTCTTGCTCCTAATCCGCCACATCGCAAATCTGCAAACCGTTATATGCAAGCCTAAAACAGACGACCGTGAAGACAATAATAATATCAATACTTTTATATGTAGTATCAACTTGCTTGACAATTTACTCAAGTGGACAAGCTTCAATAGTGACATTAGGAATTTTATTATTAATTGCTGTTTTGGGTTCTTTAGCTTTTTCAATTTGGTTTAAAGAGAATTTTAAGGACAATTTATTGAGAGCTGCAAAATTCGTTTTTCCTATTGTTCCGGTTATTTTTTTACTTGGATACTTTTATAACACATTAAAAGTTATGCTATGAAACTTATCGTTCTAAAATTTTTATCAACTATTTGTATAGCTTTTTTAGTCGTAATTACTTTTGTTCTTGGACAAGTTCCATTGATAGAAGGTAAACATTTGCTAAATCAGTATATTGACACGGAATTTGCTAAAGACTATAGTCCTGAAAAATTTGATAAAATTAAAGTCGGAATGACAATTGACGAAGCTATAGAAATTATTGGTGAACCATTGTATAAGGGACAAGGTTATAAAGACACTCTCAATACAAACTACTATTATACTGGTGACGGAAAACTACTGAACTCAACAAAAGACAATGGACAAAGTGGATATGAAGATTTTGCTTGGTATCGTTCGACATTAGAAGTTGACAGGAATAATAAAATAATTGGCATAGATAAAGGATGGAGTCACGACTAATGCGAGAAAGAAAGCCTGCATATAACAGGCGTAGCTGTTGCACAACACTCTAAAAAAAGAAAAAAACATCAAAAACGGCTTCATTAGAAGCGTTTTAAGCACACTTGTTTTTTCAACTATGCTTTTTAAGTTGGTTTTTTGGGTGGTTTATATAGGAGTTGTGAGCGTTGTGATGTAGTCAATAAAAAAACGAAAGGTGTTTTGCGCAGTTGCCTCTATTTTTTGCATGGCTCGCGCTATGCTGTATCAAGGGTTTGTGATAATAAGCGATAAAAATTGTCAGTTGGTACCAAGCTGTCAATGCTTACTTGATACAACATTTTTGGTTGAATATCCTTACGTCCCTGCATGCATCAAAGATAAGAAAAGAAATTTTTAAGACAAAATATACAACGCTGACAATCAATTAATTATGCACATTAATTGCACTTTTGTTAATACATGCATAATTGATTTATATTTGCCTAATGAAGTTATGGGTGTGGTTGTGCAACAGGCACATCGGGTTTTGCGTCAGGCGGGGTGACGTGCAAACTTGGAGCTTTGTGCTTCTATTCAAGTTCAGTAGTGGGTGACAGTTTTGTGCTTCTAAACCCGCCCGAACGCAAAGCCCGAAAAACGTTGTGTGTCAGCATAGGACGACCACTCACAAACAAGAAATCTAATAAGACAGCGGATATGAAAATATTTTTTTTGACATTATCATTTATTACGACAGTAAATTTAACATCGTATTCACAAGATATTCAGAAGACTAAAATAGAAAGTCAAATTCAAGATACGACATACTAATATGCCTATGTCAGAGTTCAAGGAAAAGCATTTTCTAAAAAACTTAAAGTAGATGTTGATTTTGGAGATACGCCAGAACAGCTAAAAGTTAGCGAAGAATATTCAGAAGTACTTACAAATAAAAAATCATACGCAGCAGTATTAAACTATATGGCAGAAAATGGATTTGAACTTGTTCAAACACTTGAGTTAACTTCATCGTATCAAGGTTCAGGTGGAACATCAGGTGTTGTTTTTATTATGAAGAAAAAGAAATAATGAAATACGCAATTATTAATGGCACAAAAGCAGAAGCTACTAAAGGGATTAAGGGAACTTGTCCAAGTTGTGGTTCAGAATTAATTGCCAAATGTGGCGACAAAAAAGTTTGGCATTGGGCACATCGTAGCATTACATCTTGCGACAGTTGGTGGGAACCGGAAACTGAATGGCATCGTAATTGGAAAAACAATTATCCAGCAGAATGCCAAGAAATAGCATTGTTTGACGAACAAACGGACGAAAAACATATTGCAGACGTTCGGACAATACACAATCTTGTTATAGAATTTCAACATTCAGCAATAAAGCCCGAAGAACGAATCTCTCGTGAAAAGTTTTACAAAAATATGCTTTGGGTTGTTGACGGAACACGTTTAAAAAATGATTATCCACGTTTTCGTAAAGGGAAAGAAAGTTTTTTTTTCACGAAAACAAACAATGACAATGTTTTCAATGTAGAATTTCCAGACGAAGTTTTCCCATCAAATTGGCTTAATAGTTTTGTTCCTGTAATTTTTGACTTTCTTGGGTTATCAACGGACGAAACAGACGAAATTAAAAATACGTTATGGTGTTTAGTGCCTAAACAAGAAGATGGAAAAACTTATGTGGTAAGTATAAAGCGTGACGTTTTTGTTAAAGTGACAAACAATTCCCCAACTCTTTTTCAACCAAAGCCTCAACCAAGACCAATACAACAAAAACAGCAAATAATTATACAACCTAACAGACCTATTCATCGTGGAACTTTAATTGATTGGATTGACCGAAAACAATCAGCAGGAAACTGGAAACCGAGAAGAAAAAAATGGTAACAAAAAAGCCGAACCGCCAACACGGGTAGCTGTTGCACAACACTCTAAAAAAAGAAAAAAACATCAAAAACGGCTTCATTAGAAGCGTTTTAAGCACACTTGTTTTTTCAACCATGCTTTTTAAGTTGGTTTTTTGGGTGGTTTATATAGGAGTTGTGAGCGTTGTGATGTAGTCAATAAAAAAACGAAAGGTGTTTTGCGCAGTTGCCTCTATTTTTTGCATGGCTCGCGCTATGCTGT
>Ga0265293_10008109_pt1 | contig 15741 bp, 14 predicted proteins | sample Munlanlewell138R_FD_192505 | JGI IMG/M metagenome (GOLD analysis project Ga0265293, IMG submission 192505) | Leachate microbial communities from a municipal landfill in Southern Ontario, Canada - Leachate well 138R | ecosystem: Engineered > Solid waste > Landfill > Unclassified | place: Canada...
CTTTATAAAAAGCTTTTTCCCGCATATGAAAGTTCTGTGTTGAAACACTGGTTTTTATTAAACCTATCTTTTTATGCCCATATTCTTTTAAATGATTTAACGCCCGATAAACTGTGTCTGTATTATTCATATCGACAAAATGAGCCTTTAAATAATCAATATGGGTATCCATAAAAACAACATTGCTGTCAGTATTTTTCAAAATTTTAATATCATCTTCACTTAATTCAGTTCCAACAATCAGATAGCCTAAATTGGGTTTATTTTTATTCATTTCTTCGGCAATCGTAGCAATTTTGGTTTCAATAGGAAATGTTCCGACCTCAATTGTAATACCCTGTTGAAAAGCTATCTCATTTAAGCCCTCAATATAAGCATCGATAAAAGAGTTGTGACTGGCATTTATGGTATGCCCATGCCTGATTATTTTTAATACTTTAACGACAAAGCCTTTTAGTAAAACAGTCGGGGAGCTTCTTAAAGGAGTATATGTATATACGAGTTCTTTTGCTGTTTTATAGATGAGTTCTCTTGTCTTTTGACTTACCCCTGGTTTGTTATTTAAAGCAAAAGAGACTGCAGAGATTGAAACCCCTGCTTTTGCGGCAATTTCCTTAATAGTAACTTTCATAATCAATTTTCCTTCTCATCTAAATAATAGAACTCATTTGTAAAAAACACAACTAAAATTTTAGTTAACTTTAGTAATTGATAACTAAAGTTTTCTAGAAACTTTTCTTGACAACCCAAATATTCAGTCTTAGAATGATAATCAGGTAGTAGTTGAAGCGGCCATTTGACTCGAATTTTGGATAATTTTTTAACATTTGTTTAGCAAGAATGGGTTGAGGTAGCATTTGTTAGACAAAAAATTGGTTGGGAATTTAGTTAAAAACGTTTCAACTATTAATTAAAAGAATTTGACTCACAAGTAGTCAAGAAAAATTTTAGGAGGGTGATTGTGAAAAAGCTAGTAACAGTCTTGCTGATTCTGGCAGTAGTCGGAAGCTTTGCTTTCGCAGCAGGGAGAACTGAGGCGGCTGCGGAAAAAAAGTATGAGATCGCACTGGTTGTAAAACTTGAGGGAGTAGCTTGGTTTGACAGTACTCGTGATGGAATTAATGCATTTGCTAAGGACCATCCCGATGTAAATGCTTATCAGCTCGGACCAGATGTCGCTGATGCCTCGTCACAGATTGCAATCATTAATGACCTAATCGTCAAAGGTGTTGATGCGATATTGGTAGTCCCAAATGATCCAGATGCTTTAGTACCGGTTTTGAAAAGGGCAAATGATGCAGGTATTTTAACTTTCACACACGAAGCATCAACCCAGCGCCAAGTAAGTTATGACTTAGAGGCATTCGACAATGATGAGTATGGAAGACACATGATGGATATCATGGCTGAGTGGATGAATTATGAAGGCAAATGGCAACCGTTTGTTGGAAACCTGACTTCTGTTACACACAACGAGTGGGTTGATGGAGAAGAGGCTCAGGCAAAAGCTAAGTATCCAAAACTTTACCCGGCACAGGCAGTTCGTGTTGAAGACAGAGAAAACCAACAACTTGCTTATGAGAGAACTTTAGAGTTGTTAAGAACTCACCCAGATCTAAAAGCTGTTATGGGAAGTGCTATGAGTACCGTTCCCGGTGCTGCAGCTGCAATTGAAGAGAGAGGTTTAATTGGTAAAGTCGCTGCATTTGGTACATGTTTACCATCAGTTGCCGGCGATTATCTGAAGAGTGGTGCAGCTAAATCGATTCACTTCTGGGTACCTGCCGATGCAGCTTATGCTACAGCAAAATTAGCTTATATGATGCTCAAAGGACAAGAGATTAAAGATGGAGTTAACTTAGGAGTACCTGGGTACGAAAATATCACAATCAAGAAAAATGCTTCTGGAGTTCCAGTTGTTTATGGCCAAGCTTGGGTTGACGTAGATATCAATAACCTTAAAGATTGGACCAATCCTAACGGCACTTACATTCTTTAAAATTTAATTTTCCTAGATAAGGGAGATCCCCACAGCTGGATTTCCCTTTATTGAAATAATAATTAAAACGGTAGGGATCTTCATGGAAGATGTTTTTTTAGAGGCAAGGAACATCAGTAAAACTTTTGTTGGTGTCAAAGCACTCGATGATGTTGATTTAACGATTGGGAAAGGGGAAATCCACTGCCTTATTGGTGAAAATGGTTCGGGAAAATCAACCCTAATTAAAATTATCGGTGGCATTCATAAAGCAGATAGCGGAACTATTGCTATTGACGGAAATGTGTTAAGCGGGAAAGATGCAATTGAATCAATCAGGGCGGGTGTTCAGATTATCTACCAAGATCTTTCACTTTTTCCTAACCTAACTGTAGCTGAAAATATTTCAATTAACCAAATGCTGGAGACAAACCAACAATTTGTTAATTGGAAAAAAGTAAGAGAAACAGCAAAGCGGGCACTCAGTGAAATAGGGGAAGATATCGATATCGATGAACGTGTTGAGAACCTCTCAGTTGCAAAGAAGCAGATAATTGCAATTTCACGTGCTTTAACCCAAAATGCTAAGCTTATAATAATGGATGAAGCTACGTCCGCTATTACGAGTGAAGAGGTTAAACATCTCTTCACTATTATTTTAAAATTAAAAGAGCGCGGTATAGCAACGCTCTTTGTTAGCCATAAGTTGAGTGAAGTTTTTGAAATCGCCGAAAATATTACTATTTTACGCGATGGTAAATTGTTAGGTGTTTATCCGTCCCACGAGGTAAATGAAGAGCGCTTAGCTTATATAATGACAGGGTTAAATCTTAAATCTGAACCTTATGTTTATGAGGCAACCAAATTCTCAGAGACCCCGCTGTTGGAAGTTAAAAACTTAACTAAGAAGGGACAGTATAATGATGTCAGTTTCCACATCAAACCAGGCGAAATAGTAGGGGTCATTGGTCTGATTGGTTCAGGAAGAACTGAAGTGGTTGAATCTATTTTCGGTATAGATCAACCCGATAGCGGCTCTATTTATGTAAGAGGAGAAGAGGTTGCTATCCGGAATCCCCGCGATGCAATGCGTCATGGCATCGCGTTTTTGCCTGAGGATCGTTTGACTCAGGGCTTATTTGATGTACAGTCTATCGGGAACAACATTGTAATCACAGTTATTAAAAACTTTTTAAAGCGTAGCAAGCTTCTCGACCTACCGAAAAAGAAAAACTGCGAAGTAGAATGGGTTCAAAAGCTTGCAATCAAAACTCCAACGCCAAAAAACCCAGCTAACAGTCTCTCGGGTGGAAACCAGCAGAGAGTTGTTATAGCCAAATGGCTGGCAACAGATCCTAAGGTTTTTATCTTAGATGGACCTACTATTGGCATTGATATTGGTTCGAAGCATACAATTCATGAAATTATCCGTGATCTAGCCCGCCAAGGGATGGGGATTCTAATTATTAGCGATGAAGCACAAGAAATCCTGGACAACTGTAACCGTGGAATTGTTATGTCAAACGGCAGAATTATTAGAGAGTTTAGCGATTCTAGAACAATTGGAGTGGATGAGCTGCTTGATATTGTTGCTAGAAGGGTGGAATCAGGAGCCGGCGCATGAATATTAAACGCTTTTTTAAACGCAGTGAGTCTTATGTACTGTTAATAATAATCTTATTCTCAGCTTTTATTACTATCATAAATCCTGCTTTTCTTACTTTGGAAAACCTATTTGACCTTCTGCGCAGTAGTTCGGGAACAGCGATTTTGGCAATCGGTGTCTTTTTGGTACTGATAAGCGGTGGAGTAGATGTTTCATGTACCACAATCGCAATTGTTGGCCAATACGTTTCAGTTAATCTTATGATTCGAGCCGGGATTGATAGTATCTGGTTTATTTTTGGACTTTCGGCATTTATCGGAATTGTTCTCGGGGCAATAAATGCGGTCTTTGTCTCACTTTTCAAACTACCCACTTTGATAGTAACACTGGGTACCAGCAGTCTTTATCACGGGGCTATGTTGGAGTTTTTCGGTACCAGAGCTGTAAATGTAGGGGATTTACCACAAAGTGTTAAATCATTCGGAACTTTTAATGTTCTCACTCTTCCAAGAGCTGACGGAACCACCTATGGCCTGTCGATTTTCTTTGTGATTTTAGTTGCCCTTCTGATTATCACCTATTTTGTTTTGAAATTTACTATGGTTGGACGTGGTATTTATGCCATTGGGGGCAACTTAGAAGCAGCAAAAAGAGCCGGGTTTAACACCCGTAAAACCCACTTTTTCATCTATACATATGCCGGTTTTCTAGCTGGTATTATGGGTGTAATTCATCTGTCCCTAATCAGATATAGTAATCCAAACTACATAGTAGGGACAGAGTTGGGAGTTATTGCTGCTGTTGTCTTAGGAGGAGCTAGAATCAGCGGCGGTACGGGAACTTTGACTGGTACTATGCTTGGTGTAATTCTGATAACTCTTTTAGAAAAGAACTTAATTATGATAGGTTTATCAACCTATTGGCAACAATTCTTCATTGGAGTTGTCTTAATCTTGGGTGTCTCTATTACCTATTTGCAAGCTAAGTTTCAAGATGGCGGCAGGACGATTATTGTTAAGGATGAGGAGTAATGAAAATACCTTTTTTTAAATTTAAAGAGCCTAAGAATAAATATCTGTTTATAATTATGATGCTGACAATTTTAATAATGTTAGTAATGCTGCCCGATATATTTCTTTCGCAGGTAAATATCAGATCTATGGCTTCCCAATTTCCGGAGTTTGGTTTTCTTGCTTTGGCAATGATGCTGGCTATGATTACAGGGGGAATAGACCTCTCAGTCGTTGCCACAGCTAATTTTACCGGTGTTATTGCTGCCCTTATATTAACCAAAGGGCCTGAAGCTGGAATGTCTCCGATACTTGCAATTGTTTTAGCAATAGCATCTGTTATTGCTTTAGCAATTCCGTGTGGATTGATTAACGGAATACTAATCGCATTTGTCGGAGTACCTCCTATATTGGCAACTTTGGGAACGCAAGGACTCTTTTTGGGCTTGGCAACGGTCATTACAAAGGGTTTAAGTATTGCAAACTTTCCTAATCAATTCTTATTTATAGGAAGTGGATATCTTTTTGGAGTCCCCTTTGTGTTTATCCTTTTTTTAATTGGTACTATAGTTGTTGCTTTAATCTTAGGGCGTACTCAACAGGGTTTTAGTATGTATATGATTGGGTCTAACCCAACTGTTGCCCGCTATTCGGGTGTTAACAACTCAAAAATAATTATAAAGACATACGTCATTACGGCAATATTGGCAGCTGTCTCTTCAATCATAATGATAAGCCGAGCCAACTCAATGCGCCCTGGCTACGGTTCTTCATATTTACTTCAGGCAATTTTAGTTGTCGTTTTAGGCGGGGCAGATCCCGACGGAGGTTTTGGTAATATTCCGGGGCTTCTAATGGCAATTGTCATGTTGCAGGTGACCCAAAGTGGGCTTAACATTTTGGCTTTCAGTCCTTTTGTCCGCAAGTTCATCTGGGGTTTTGCTCTGTTGCTCGTTATGACAATAAACTTCACAGCACAACAGTATGGTGATTATAAACGGGTTAAAAAAATGCGACAGATTGCCACTACAACAACTTAAATAGAAAAAGGGGGAGCAAAGATGAAAAAATTCTTAAATAAACCAGAAGACTTTGTGGATGAGATGATTAAAGGGATTTTAGCAGCTCACAGCAAACAGGTAACTTGCGTTAACGACGATTTAAGATGTTTCGTTACAGCCAATGTTAAAAAGGGGAAAGTTGGCATTGCCACCGGCGGAGGGTCGGGACACTTGCCTCTCTTTTTAGGGTATGTCGGTGAGAATATGCTCGATGGGTGCTCTGTCGGGGGGGTATTTCAATCGCCAAGTGCCGAACAGATGTTAGAAGTAACAAAAGCAATAGATAGCGGTAGGGGTGTTTTATATATCTATGGAAACTACGGCGGCGATGTGATGAACTTCGATATGGCTGCCGAGATGGCCGATATGGAAGACATACGGGTTGAGCAAGTTGTTGCGGGGGAGGATGTTGCCTCTTCTAAAAAGGGAGAAGAGCATAAAAGACGCGGTGTTGCCGGTATCTTTTTTGTCTATAAAACAGCCTCTGCGGCAGCAGCTGCAATGAAAGACCTTGACGAGGTAAAAAGAGTTGCCCAAAAAACTGCTGACAATGTAAGAACTATGGGCGTAGCCCTCTCTGCATGTATCGTTCCCGAAGTTGGCAAACCCTCTTTCACAATCGGGGAAGGAGAGATGGAAATCGGGATGGGAATTCACGGTGAACCTGGAATTGAACGCAGTTCTTTAAAAAGTGCCGACGAAATAGTTGAACAAATGTTAAATGCAATTTTAGAAGATCTCCCATACAGCAAAGGTGATGAAGTTGCTGTCTTGATGAACGGTCTTGGTGCAACACCAAAAGAAGAACTATATATCATGTACCGCAAAGTAGATGAGATGCTCAAAGAGAGAGGTATCAAAGTCTTTCATGTGTATGTAGGTGAGTACGCAACTTCAATGGAGATGGCCGGTTCTTCAATTTCGCTTCTTAAACTTGATGCCGAATTAAAAGAGTATCTAAGTATGCCGGCTCATACGCCATTTTTTGAACAAGTGCAACTTTAGGGAGGTAGCTTAAGATGTCTTTGTTACGATTAAAAGATTTTAAAGCAATATTTACTCTGCTTAATGAGATGGCACAGAAGAACAAAGAGTATCTGATAAACCTTGATTCAGTTATGGGGGACGGAGATTTAGGATTAACAATGGCAACCTTATTTAAAGCTGCCGATGAGTTTGCCAAAGAGTATACAGATGATGATGTCGGTTCATTTTTAATGAAAGCCGGTATGGTAATGGCAAAAGCAGCCCCTTCTACAATGGGTACTCTTATGGCAACCGGCTTTATGCGTGGCGGTAAAACCCTTAAAGGGAAAACAGAGATAGACCTTCCTGATATGGCCTCTTTTTGGCGCTCATTTACCGATGGAATTGGTGAAAGGGGTAAATCTAAGGTTGGTGAAAAGACAATATTGGATTCCTTAGACCCCGCTGCAACTAAATTGGAAAAATCGACAGATTCTTTAAAAGAGGCTCTAAGGAGTGCCAAAGAGGAGGCTCAAAAAGGGGTTGAGGCTACAAAAAATATGGTTGCCCAACACGGAAGAGCTGCCTACTACCAAGAAAAATCAAAAACAGTCCAAGATCCGGGAGCAACTGTGGGCTACCTTGTTGTTGCTGTTTTTGCCGACTATGTCGATAAACTGGATAGTTAGTAAAATGAAAAAAATAGAATTACAATGTCTGGATGCTTCAGATGAGACTTTTTTGAAGTATGGCCAATTCATCAGCACCTCTGATAGGGGTGCCGATGCAGCAAATGACGAACTCTCTTTTTGGAACAAATTGGCTCTTATGGACCATAGCGGTTTGACAAGTGTTTCTATTGTCCAAACTTACGGTAAAAATGGCTTGGAAGAGCACACCTTAGAGCAACATACAACAACAAGTGAAGTTTTAATACCGACTGATGATATTATTGTTGTGGCGGCTCTTTCTCAAAAAGAGAAGCCGAACGTGCCCGATTTAGAGAGTGCTAAAGCTTTTAAGGTTCCAAAAGGGAGTGCCATCAGATTTAAAAAAGGGGTGTTCCACCATGCCCCTTTAACAAAAGAAGCAGTAACAAAAACATTTGTTTTATTTTATGAGAATACCCCTGAAGAAGATTTTTTAGCCTACGATTTAGATAAAGAATTTAATCTATATTTCGTTGTTAAAGAATAATTGGGGATTTGAATAATTTTAGGGCATCAAATGTTTTGTTGCTTCATATAGAGCTCTGAACTTTTCGTAGTGCTCTTGATAAATAGCAACATGTCTTTGGTTGGGCAGATACTCTTTTTCTATTTTTACCCATCTCTGAATCTCTTTAAGTGAATCGATTGAATTTGTCCCATAAGCAGCTAAAAAAGCATCCCCATAGCAAGCCCCAAGGCTTTGGGATGGGATTTGTTGTGGGCAATTTATGATATCGGTTATAATTTGCATTGTCATAGCGCTGTTGGTAACTCCTCCGATTGAGACTATTCGCTCAGCTTTTTCACCTGCCTGGGCAAGGGTGTCTAAATTGTGCTTAATCCCAAAACCGACAGCTTCCTGAAGAGCTTGGTAAATGTCACCGGCGGTAGTTGTCAGTTGCATCCCAAAAAAGAGACCTTTTGCATTAGAATCAAATATGGGGGTCCGTTCACCGGCAAAGTAGGGCAGTATCGTTACCCCATTTGCACCAAGATTTGATGTGGCAGCTAAATTTTCCCACTCTTTGAATGAGCGATTAGGAAATGTATCATTTAGCCAAGTAAATAAAGAGCCTACCGTAGCCATTCCGCCTGTCAGAACAGTAGAACCTTTTTCAAACCAGTTTGAAGCCCAAAACTGCTCTACCGGTCTTAAGGCGCTGGTTAACATGATAAAGAAATTGCTGCTACCATACATCATCATCATGTCGCCGATACTGCTGATACCGCAACTCATTGCTTCGGCTGCCGCATCGGCTGTACCTGTAAGAACAGGAAGGTTAAGCGGAAGACCACTCTCTAAGCTGGCTTGTTTTGTAACAGTTCCAACAATCTCTGTTGTCCATAGAATTTCAGGTAATAATTCTAAACTAAAAACTTCTTTTTCCCATTTGTTGTCCCATCTTTTTTCTCTTATATTAAAAAGAGGGACATAACCGATTGCGTTATAAGTATCGGTGCACATCCGATCTGTCAGTTTATAAACAATGTAACCGCTGCTAGTCACTATTTTATCGGTTTTGGACCAAACATCTTTCTCATTTTCTTTAATCCAAAGTACTTTTGGGCAACAAGATTGACTTGAGAGATGTTGAGCCGTCATAGCAAAAATATTTTCTTTTCCGATTTTATTTTCCAATTGTTCTATTTGTTTTGATGCACGAGTGTCGATACCATACATAATTCCCTTTCGTAGGGGTCTGCCTTGTTTATCAAGTGGCAAAACACAGGGAGCTGTTGTACTGACGCACATCCCCTGTAAGGTAGAATGACTTATACTTTTGTCATCAAGTTGTTTTAGGAGCTCTTTCGAGAGATAAACGGTATCATACCACCAAACTTCATCGGCATCCTGTTCAAAATAGCCCGGTTTTGGACTCTCTAATTTATGTGAGATGGATGCTTGGGCAACGACATTGCCGTCGATATCAACAACGGCTCCCTTTGACGATTGCGTTCCTATATCTATACCTAAAAATGTAGCTTTCATTTTTAATTCCCTAAAGAGAGTCAGTCAATAAGAATTTTACCCTCTTTGATGATTACTTTATCATCAAGGGTAACGTAACCCTCTTTTCTGATATCTTTTATTATATCCCAGTGAATTGATGATTCATTTGTACCGCCACATTCGGGATAGGCACGGCCTAAGGCAATATGGATTGTCCCTCCGATTTTCTCGTCGATAAGAATATCATTACAAAAGCGTGTTACGCCGTAGTTAGTACCGAAGGCAAATTCACCGATAAGTGAAGAACCTTGATCCTTATTCACTATTGATTTAAAGAATTCTTGTTCCGTATCGCTTTTTGCTTCAACTAAAATCCCATTTTCCCAACTCAATTTGATACCGTGTATTAAACGGCCGCTTAAAACACCGGGCTGCTCAAAATAGATGGTTCCATTAATTGTTTCAACTACCGGAGCTGTGGCAACTTCTCCGTCCGGCATATTGTTGATACCGACAAATGGGATCCATTTTCGCCCTGCAACTGAAAAAGTTAAATCAGTCTGATTCCCGACAATTCTGACTTTTTTCCCTTTTTCAAGGACTTTTACCCATTTCTCGTACAGCTTTGCCTCTTTTTCCCAATCTAGGAAACAAGCGTCAAAAAACATCTCTTCTATTTGTTCATAACTTGAAAGAGCCTGCTGGGCAAAATATTCATTTGGAACGCGCACTAACACCCATCTGGTATTGAGCCATCTGCTTGTCGACACTTTGCCCATTGCCGATTGGTTTGCAGCTAACTTAGAAGGAGGAATATCGTCCAACTCATGGAGATTGTAGGCACCTCTAAGGCCGATATAAACATCAGCCCATTGAGTTCCATATAATTCGATATCAGGAACACGGTTAATTTGTTCTTCGTTGCCATAGGCTAGCAAAGAGCGGCGTAACCGTTCTGAAAGCAGTTGTATCTGTGGATAACCTCCTGCTTTTACAACTGCTTCATAAACAGCCTGGGCCAGAGGGAAAGTTTCTACCTCTATCATAGCTATCATAACTTTCTCACCGGGTTTTACCTTTGTTGAGTAGTTAACTAACAATTTGCCAAGTTTTTTCCATCTCTGATCCATAGCAAACTCCTAAAAATCTTTATTTAACGCACTTCTTTTGCCTTATCCATAAACTCTTTTACCCTTTTTACATCAACTTCATTTTCAAAAACTCCATCCCGTTTAAAAGTTGTTGCAGTGACAGTCCCGTCGGCAATTGAGAGCTGTTGCTGAATATTTGATAACCTTACACCGGTATTTGCAAAAACAGCGGTATTAGGAACAGCATCTTTAACAGCTTTTAAAACCGAAGAGTCTGTTTCTGCCCCTGCTGTAAGACCCGAGACACAAAGGGCATCTGGTTTGTTGTTAAAGACTGTTGATTTAGCAATATCGACAATATTTCTTTGACCTAAATAAGAGGCTGCTTCAGGGACAATGTTAAAGAGTGTTTTTACATTTTGTCCGCCAATGTGCATTCTGTGTCGGATTACTTCACCGGCATTTGTGTTCCAGAGACCAAAATCACTGGCATAGACACCGGTAAAGATTTCTCTGACAAACAGAGCCCCGGTAGCGACTGCCAAATCAATTGATGCTTTAGGATCCCAAAGAACGTTTACACCGTAGGGAATAGTGATTTCTCTTTTTAACTCCCCGATGATTCTGGCCATAGTGGTATAAGTAATGGGCTCGACTTTTGTAAGGTAGGGGAGGCTGAATTCATTTGAAAACATTACGGCATCAACACCCCCGTCTTGAAGAGCTTTGAGGTCTTTCCGGGCTAAATCAAGGACCTTTTCGACTCCTCCTTCATAATCGTAACCGGGATCTCCTGGCAGCGGCTGCAGGTGGCACATAGCAATTACCGGCTTATTTACATTAAATGTCTCTATCAACCATTTCATCTTAATTTCTCCTTATCTTGGGCAATTATTGTAGTTACCTTCTCTTTTTGCAAAGCTTGCTGCAAAGAAAGAGAGGGTGTTTTTCCACTTATTAAAACATCGACTTCGCCCAAAGATGCAAATTGGACAAATGCCGATTGATCAAACTTCTCACCTATCATCAAAGCTACTGTCTTTTTTGAATGACTCATTATTAAACGCTTTATTGCTGCGTCCTCTATTATATAATCAGTTAAACCTGATTCGCTACTTATAGCCCCACCGGAAACAAAAAAGGCATCAAAATAAAACGAACTAAAATTATCTTGGGCAAAACTTCCCACTAAAGAACCTTCATGCTTTCTGAGAATTCCCCCGGAAAGGAGGAGGACAATGGTGGGGTGATTCAAAAATATTGTTGCAATATGGATACTTGTTGTTGCGATAGTAAGATTTGTGTATGAGACGAGCTCTTTAGCCAACTCCACTGTGGTTGTTCCCGAATCAAGGGCAATAGTGTCACCTTCGTTAATAAACTTTAAAGCCTCTTTTGCAATAGCTCTTTTTTCATCAAGAGCCTTATGCTGGCGTAAACTAAAAGGGGGTTCATAAGAGCGACTTACAGCTTTGAGTGCTCCTCCATGGGTTTTCTTCAATACACCCAACTGCTCTAAATCAGTCAAATCGCGACGGATTGTCATTTCTGAAACGCTCAGTTCTTCTGCTAATTTACTGACTTGAACAGTTTGTTCTTCTTCGAGTTTCTTTTGAATGTACTGTTTCCGTTTTGTTGGACTTTGCATAGTTGTGTTAAATAGAACAAAAATTATGTTCTATCTAACATACTACCGATAACGATTACACTTGTCAACGTTAAAATATTTTAGGAAGCAGATTTCTTTCATCCAATTGGTCATAAATTAATTCTGCACACCATTTTGCTGCTTTTGCCACAACAGCAGTACATTTTTCGGTATGGGCTCCGTCCTTTTCAAATTGTTGTTTGTCATCACTTTGGTGTAAATTATAGGTACGCCCAAAGATCTCTTTATGAATCTGGTTGCATAAAATAGAGCCATACTCTTGAATAAATAAATCGTGCAGCTTTTTAGCCAAATCAAATGAGGTGTACTTAAAGTCTCTATCGTTATCAAAAAACTCTCTTCTTCTACCCAAAAGGGATCCGATAAACATGACAGAACCTACATAAGCCCCGCAAGAGCCACTACAAGTCATCCCTCCTCCGCTGGAGAGGGCGTTGGCAGCCCGAAAAAGTGTTTCGTCGTATATCTCAAAAGAGTCTTGCAGTGCAGCTAAACTACACTGTGCACAGCCACGATATTTTTGTTCGTATTCAAACCCTAATTCATACGCTTTTTGAGCAATTTTTTCTTTCATGTGGTGATTATACCTTGAGTTAGGATAGTTGTTCAACAGAATAACCTATGTAAATATTTTGCAAACAATGTTAACATATGTAAAAATAGAGTTTTACTTATTTAAAAGCACAAAAAAACAAGTCGTGTTATAATCTGGCTAAGAAGTAACGGAGGCTTCTCAAATGAAATTATGTGCATCTTTGCTTGCGGCAAACCATGCTTTTATAGGTCAAAGTTTAGAAAGGTGTGAAAAAGAGGGCATTGGAATATTTCATTTTGATGTGAGTGACGGACACTATACAAAGTACATAATGTTTGGTCCGCAGCTTATTGATAATTTGAGAAGTATTTCAAACAGTTATTTTGACGTACATCTGAATAACTACAATGTTGAGCCTATCTTGGAAACATTTTTAGAGACTACGGCTAATCGAATCAGTTTACAGTATGCCACCTCAAAAGAGCAGCTCGATTATTTAATAAACAAGATTCGTCTAAAAGAGAGGGATGTTTCGGTCTCATTTACTCCGTTAGAAGGGTTTGAAACAATTATAAAACACGTTGAAAAGCTTGATGCTGTCAATTTATTGGCAGTAAATGCCGGCATTGGGGGACAATCTATTCAAAAAGAGGTTCTCAAGAAAGTTGAAAAAGTTGCCTCTTTTATAGCCAATAATAATTTAAAAACTATTGTCTCTGTCGATGGTGGTATAAACAAAGATACAATTAAATGGGTAAAAGATGCCGGAGCTGATTTAGCTATCGTAGGCTCTGGGATTTTCTGTGGTTCTATAAAAGACAATATAAGAACATTGAAAAAAATGATTGAGTAGGGGGATTGTAATGGGACGTTACGTGTTAGGAATCGATGCCGGTACCGAGAGTGTTAGAGCAGGAATTTATGATGAAACTGGTAAGTGCATTAGTGCAGGAACCTGTGATAACGTTAATATCCACCACAATCCCGGCTGGTGCGAGCAAGATATAGCCAAATGGGAAATATCTGTGGTGGAAGCAATAAAAATTGCACTTAAAAAGAGTCCCGTTAAAGCCGAGCAGATAGAAGGGATTGGAATTGATGGAACCAGCTGTACGGTCGTTCATTTGGATAAAAATGGCAAACCACTGCGCGATGCAATTATGTGGATGGATATCCGATCGGCAAAAGAGGCTGATGAAATTGCTGCCAGCGGCGATGATGCCTTAAAATATGTTGGCTATGGAAACGTATCGGCAGAGTGGTTTCCCTGTAAAAACTTGTGGGTAAAGAGGAACCAAAGAGATATTTATGACCAATCAGCGATTATATTTGAGCATACTGACTGGATAGCTTACTTCTTAACCGGTGAAATTACAGCAAATATTAATACAACAACAATTCGTTGGTTCTACAATATTAAAGAAGGGGGGCTTCCAAAATCCCTTTATGAGAAGATTGGTCTTGGCGATATATTTGAAAAGTTGCCCAAAAGAATAGTCTCTTTAGGTGAGGTTGTCGGTGGACTGAGCAAGAAAATTGCCCAGATGACCGGTTTAAAAGAGGGGATTCCTGTTGCCGGCGGAGGAGCCGATGCCTATATGGGAGTCATAGGAGTGAATGCTCTTAAACCGGGTAAACTGGCTATAATCACCGGCTCTTCCCAGCTACATATAGGGATGACAGAGACCGAATTACATGCTCCCGGGATTTTTGGGACTTTCCCCAGTGCAATTATTCCCGGTATGGAAGTTGTGGAAGCTGGTCAGATATCGACAGGTTCTATAATAAAATGGTTTACAACTAACTTTTTAAACAGTGAATTAAAAGAGGAAGCTGAAAAACGGCAGATTCATATCTATAAATTATTGGATGAGAAAGCAGCGGAAATTCCGCCGGGCAGTGAAGGACTTGTCATTTTAGAGCACTGGCAGGGTAACAGAACTCCTTGGGTGGATGCTCATTCGCGCGGTGTTATCAGAGGGCTTACCCTAAAGCATACATCTGCCCACATTTTTAGGGCGATTATGGAAGCGGTTGCCATTGGAACTGCCGTAATTTTACAACGTATGGAAGAAGGCGGTGTAATTATTGATGAAATTATCGCCTGTGGAGGAGCAACTAAAAGTGATATCTGGATGCAAATAATGGCTGATGTAACTGGGAAAAAGATGATTATTCCGCAAGAACAGCAATCAGTTTCTTTAGGCAGTGCCATTGCAGCTACCGTTGCTTCAGGAATTTACTCTGATTTACAGCAAGGTGCCGATAAAATGGTTCGTATCCAAAAAGTAGTTACGCCCAATATGGAAAACCATGCTGTTTATAAAGAGTATGTGTACCAATATGAACTGACATATGAGGCTTTAAAGGACGCCTCAAAAAGATTGGTCGAGTCATTACTATAAAATTAATTCATCCAAAAATTAGGAGAAAATAATGGGTAAAAATATCACAGTCATAGGGACGGGAGTAATGGGAACAGGTATCGGTAAAACCCTTTTAGCAAAAGGATACCAAGTTACTTCTTATAACAGGACTAAAGAGCATGCTCAATCTTTGATTGATGCTGGGTCTCGGTATGCTTCAACGCCTAAAGAAGCGATTGAAAATGCCGATTTTGTAATTACCATGACATGGGACAAAAAGGCCCTTGATTCAGTTGTTTTAGGAGATGACGGGCTTTTTGCAAATGCGAAAAAAGGTCAAATTTTTATTGATATGAGTACTCAATTACCTGAAACTGCCCACTATTTAACAAAAGGGTTTGATCAAAGAGGAGCCTTCTTTATTGATGCTCCGGTTCATGGTTCAAAGACAGAAGCAAACAGTGGCGGTCTTTGGATAATGGTGGGAGGACCAAAAGAAGTATATGAAAAAGCACTCCCTCTGTTAAATGTTTTAGGTGAATCAGTTCATTATATGGGTGACAGTGGGCAAGGTTATGCGACAAAGCTGTGTGGTAATCATCTCGTTTCAGCTATAGTAGCTGCTTTAGGTGAATCTATGGCCTTGGCAAAAAAAGCCAACTTAGATCTTAATGAGGTTCTTAAGGTGTGGATGAATAGTGATTTTAGATCACCTGTGGTAGAAGGGATAGGATCTTCAATTATTAACAGAGATTTTGAGGTCGCCTTTCATTTAAGGACAATGGTTAAAGATACAGA
>Ga0265293_10008110_pt1 | contig 15731 bp, 11 predicted proteins | sample Munlanlewell138R_FD_192505 | JGI IMG/M metagenome (GOLD analysis project Ga0265293, IMG submission 192505) | Leachate microbial communities from a municipal landfill in Southern Ontario, Canada - Leachate well 138R | ecosystem: Engineered > Solid waste > Landfill > Unclassified | place: Canada...
TAACTGAGGACAGTTACCAGCACGGTTGTTATCAGCACGGTTGTTATCAGCACGTTGTTATCTACACAGCATTATCAGCACACAATCAACACCCCCCAAAACAGCAATAATCCAATACTACAGAAAGAATATTCTCAGTCCAAACAACTCTATTAAAAAAAACTATTGACTTAATCTGTGCTTCAATAAATAATGTTTACATAGGAAGGATTATGAATAATATCGGCATAAAAGAGTTAAAATATTTGAAGAATTTGAAGCAAAAGAAGTATCGTAAGATGCATAAGAAGCTCATAGTTGAAGGCGAGAACATGATTAGCCAACTGCTTGACAATGGCAAGACTCTCGACTCAATCTACATTACAAAAAAGTATGCAGAAAATCATCTAAAACACCTTGAAAAACACTTTAAACATAAAGCAGATACATATAATATCAAATTAATAAGTGAAGCAGAAATCAAAGCTTTAACCGATACAGAAAGCCCACAAGACATAATCGCCTGTGCAAGTTTTGAGCTCTCTCCTATCAAAGAAAATGGGAATTTATTATACCTGGATGGCATACAAGACCCAGGTAATATGGGCACTATTATCCGAACTGCTCTCGCTGCTGGTATCGATGGCGTCTTGATATCTCCAGAATCGTGTGATATAATGAACCCAAAGGTGGTTAGAGCCTCATTAGGAGCCGTATTTTTCTGTCCAATAGCATTTAAAAATATTGAGTATTTGCAACAAAGTAAACATCAGATAATCGCTTTCACACTGGATAATGCAAAGCCTATGTATGAGTTAAAATCAGTTGACAAACAGAGTATAATCGTGATTGGTTCAGAAACACAAGGCGTCAGTAAAGCAGTACTTGAACTTGCAAATGAGAAAATATTCATACCCATGACCAATAAAATCGAGTCATTAAATGCCGCTGTATCGACCGGTATAGCTCTTTATTATATAAAAGGTTTGGCAATAAATGAATAGTATGAATGACAAAATCAAAGCATTATCAAATAAAAAAGTATGGCTTGCACCATTGGCAGGCTTTACCGATAGATATTACCGCCAGATAGCAAAACAATGCGGTGCAGACGTACTTGTGAGCGAGATGGTTAGTGCCGATGGATTAAAGCATTCAGTCAGTAAAATGAAGCCCTATATAGAGTTTTATGAACATGAACGACCATATGGCGTACAGTTATTTGGTGATGACCCTGAGACTATGCAGATAGCATGTGAAAAGACTTTGGACTACTTTTATTCTTTAAAAGGTAAGATACGTGAAGGTGCTTTGGCAAGCTCAATCCCCGATTTCTTTGATATTAATATGGGCTGTCCAGTGAAAAAGGTTGTTAAAAGGACTGCTGGTTCGGCATTGATGAGAGTGCCAGAGCTTGCAGAAAAGATAGTAAAATCAGTTAAAAAAGTATGTATTGAACATGATATCCCCTTGACAGTCAAGATTCGAGCAGGCTGGGATTTAGAGTCAATAAACTGTGTTGAATTTGCCCAGATGATAGAAGAAGCTGGTGCAGATATATTGGCTGTTCATCCACGCACAAGAAGCCAGTTATTCAGCGGTAAAAGCAATTGGGATTTGATTAGACAAGTAAAAGAGGCAGTCAAAATACCTGTCGTTGGTAATGGTGATATAAACAGCTCTCAAGACGCATTTGCTATGATAGAACAGACAAACTGTGATTCAGTCATGGTTGGCAGAGGTGCAATCGGCAATCCGTGGATATTTTCGGAGATAAAAAAAGGCTTTAATAACGAGCCTTATGAAGAGCTTAAACCCGCAGGAAAGCTGCCAACTATTATACAACATCTTGACCTAATTTACGGCTCTGAAGACCCCAAAAAGCTCTATCAGATACGCTCTCACTTGGCTCATTATACCAAAGGCTTACTCAACTCGGCAAAAGCAAGAAGCATCATCTTCCAATCTCTTGATTATAATGAGATTAGAGAAACATTAGAAGGCTTGTTTTATGAGCACAGTTAAGAATATAGTCCTGCAAGCTCGTCTTATAGCCTCCAGTAACTGGTTGCAAGCTATGCAAATATTGGAATCAGCAATATCAGAATACCCTGAAGAAGGGCGACTTTATGCAGAGTTGGGCAGCTTATATTCGCAAAAAGATAATGCGATTAAGGCGGCAGAATATTATGGTAAAGCATTGAAATATGATAAAGATAACGAGAGCTATATGTTTAGTTTGGGTACAACATATTTCCAGCTAAAAAAATACAATAAAGCTATTGAGGTATTTGAAAAGATTAAGTCATTTTTCCCTGAGGCTATGTATAATAAAGCATTAACCTATCGAGCTCTGGGAGAAAATGGTAAGGATGTTCAAATTCTAAAAATGCTTGCAGATAAAAGAGTAAAGATTGACTCGGTTTATGTTGCTCTATTAAGTGATAGTCTGCAGAATGATAATGAAGAGGAATTTTTGCAATACCTGAATATCGCAAAGAATTTAGAGATTGAATCAGCAAATATAGTCTTTTTGGAAGGCTTGCATTATATGAGAAAAGGCAATTATTTAGCAGCTTTTCACGCATTTTCAAAGGGCGGAGACGAGTGTTATCAGAATGAAAGATATTGTACAGCTTACTTTCATGCTGCGATTTTTATTGGTAATTTAGATAATGCTTTAAATATAATTAATAAGACTTTGGAGGTTTTCAAAGAGAACCCAGAAGCATTGTTTAATAGGGCAAAATTGTATCTGATGCTTGATAATCTTGACTTAGCAAAGAAAGATATAGAGACTATAAAGAAGCTTGGTTATAAAGAGCATTTAAAAGCAGCAAATAGAGAGTTAAAACTATATATGAATAAAAAAGCTAATAAATAGGTATGGAGGTCTTGATGGACTATGTAATAAAAACAGATGGAATACAAAAAGTATATAATATGGGTGCTGTTGATGTGCATGCATTGCGTTCTGCAAGTATCACTATCAAACCTGGAGAATTTGTATCTATCATGGGACCCTCTGGCTCGGGTAAGTCAACTCTAATGCACATATTAGGCTGTTTGGATAGCCCAACAGATGGCAGGTATTTTCTTGATGGAGAAGAGGTGAGCAAATTATCAAAAAGCAAATTAGCCTGGATACGAAATATAAAGATAGGATTTGTGTTTCAGACTTTCAATCTTCTTCCTCATTTAAATGTCTTGAAAAATGTGGAACTACCCCTCATGTATGCAGGAAAGAAGGCATCCAAAAGAAATGAAGAAGCAACAAAGATACTCGAACGATTGGGGCTTGGCGATAGACTCCATCATAAACCCTCAGAGCTTTCTGGAGGTCAAAGACAGAGAGTAGCTATTGCACGAGCAGTTGTCAATCAGCCAGCAATCATCTTGGCAGATGAGCCAACAGGTAATCTTGACTCACAATCAGGTGGAGATATATTGAGCATCTTTAAAGAATTACATGAAGAGAATAATACAATCATTATGGTCACACACGATAGAAATATAGCCAAAATAGCAGACCGTATCATCACAATAAAAGATGGCGAGGTATTTGATGGCGATATCACTAACTGAGAGTGTTTATATTGGTTTTCAGGACTTCTGGACACGCAAATTAAGAAGCCTTGTAACCATTATCGGCATTATATTGGGCACAATGTCTATCATAGTGATACTGTCTTTGGTAAATGGTATGAATCAAGAAACTATGAAATGGATGACAGAAAGAGGTGGTTTAGCCAAAATCACAATCTCAAGAAATTGGGAATCAAAAAATCCATTAAAACTGCCTGATTATTTTAGCCTTAAAGAAGTGCTGCTAATTAAGAGTTTGGTGCCTGAAGTAGAGGCATTTAATGCAACAATCTACCTGAGGTCAATCTTTAAATATGGTGCTAATACAACGTTCTCACGCACAGTTGGCACTTTCTCAGACTTCGAAATAATTGAAGAGTGGTCTGCTGATAGAGGTCGCTTCATCAGGAATTTTGATGTTACAGAAAACAATAATGTCATAGTGCTTGGTAATACAATCAAGAATGAGCTATTTGGCTCTAAAAACCCTATAGGACAGACAGTTACAGTGAGAGGGCAGCAGTTTACCGTAATAGGAATAATGAAGTATCGCTTTATGGAGAGTAATAATAATCTCTTCTCCGACAACCCTTTTGAGTATATGAATCGAACATCTGTAATACCCATCAGCACAATGATTAATAAATTTGGTCAGAAAGATGCAATTGATGAAATCACTATCAGAGCCAAGTCCGCAGATGAAGCAATAGCATTGAAAAACAAACTGGAAGACATCGTGCTCAACCTGAGGCGAGGTCAAGATATTTTTAATGTTGTATCAGCACAAGAAGAGGCAAAGAAGATGCAAGAAAGTGCTCTGATGTTCAAAATCATCTTTTTCTTTATCAGCAGTATTTCTTTAATAGTCGGCGGTATCGTTATCATGAATATCATGCTGGCGAGTGTTCAGGAACGCACACGCGAGATAGGCGTACGCCTGGCAATAGGCGCACGACGCTTTGATATCTTTTTGCAGTTTTTAATTCAATCAGTATTAATCACCTTTACAGGCGGTTTAGTCGGAGTACTTTTGGGTGTGTCGATAGTAAAGCATGTCGGTGATTTTTTAAAAACAAGTACATTAGTCGACATAAATATGATTTATATAGCTCTTGCAGTCTCAGTTGGTATTGGCTTGATATTTGGGATATTTCCTTCTGTGAAAGCCAGTAATCTTGACCCTGTAGAAGCATTACGTTATGAGTAAAAAGGAGGATTTATATGGAACTTAAAGATAGAAAGGATTCTGGATTCATAAGGAGAACAATTCAATTTATCATTAAGTTTATCAAGAGGTTTAACCAAGAAAGAATAATGAAAGAAGCATCAAATCTGACTTTTGTAACAGTCTTGGGCTTTGTACCGTTTATGCTGTTCATTGTCTTTATAGTACCGCCAATTCAATCATTTAATGTAAGAAACTTAATCCAACATCACCTCATAACAAATCTATTGCCAGAGTCAGTGGATATAATAAATTCTCAACTAAACAACTTGCTGACCAAAAAAATACCCATGAATATCTTTAATGTCATAATGGTCTTATTTACTTCGTATTCCATGTTTTACTCAATTACCACAGCATTTGATAAAATCTTAGGCTTTCGAACTATCAAAAAGACAAAAATAGTGGATGTGCTTTTAAAGTTCTTTGGCACGATAATGTTCGGTTTCTTAATCACAGTGCTCTTATTTTCAATTTCTTCAGTATCATTGGTCAACATAGTATTCAATCAAACCATATTAAAGAAGTTGGTTGTTACTCTCCTTCCCATGTTTATCTGGTTTTTATTGACCTTCTTTATTTACTATCTTGTACCATCTAAACGCTTAAATATCAAAGATATATCCAAAATCTCAATCATTGTGGCTGTATTATGGTTTATCTTAAAAAATGGCTTTGATTGGTATATTAGTAATTTGACTCGCATGCATGTTTTTTATGGAGTGATAGCGTCGTTTCCGATATTCTTGTTTTGGATTTATGCTAACTGGATTATCACTTTGTGTGGTGTGATATTCCTCTCTGATAAAACGAAGCATAAAGAGAAAAAGCGAGTTACAGTACAAAATATCATGAAGATAGTTGTTGAGGAGCAAAAAGAAATCTATGTTGAAGAGGATTTGTCTTTAACAACAATGAAAAATGATGAGCTGCTCAAATGTATTAAAGAGAAATTAAAGACTTAGATTAATTTTGCTTGACTAAAGTTGAACGACAAATAATATGTAAAAAAACAATTAAATGGAGATATAATGAAAAAAGCTTTAATAAGTCTATCTGACAAAGACAAACTCAAAGAATTTGCAACAGAATTGGTCAGCCTTGACTATGAGATATTTTCAACAGGCGGGACATTGGACGCCTTGCAAAAGGCAAATATCCCAGCAAAAGCAGTAACTGATTTGACAGGCTTTCCCGAAATTATGAATGGAAGAGTGAAGACTCTGCATCCAAAGATATTTGGAGGTATACTTGCTATCCAAACAAATGAAGAGCATATCAAGCAAGCAAAAGAATACGGCATAGAATTGTTTGATTTAGTTGCTGTAAACCTCTATCCATTTGAAAAAACAGCAAATAACCCTATGGCAAGCTGGTCTGAGAAAATCGAACAAATTGATATTGGTGGACCATCGCTCATTCGTGCAGCAGCAAAAAACTATCAATATATAAATATTCTCACAGACCCAGCAGATTATGAAAACATCATAACAGAAATAAGAGAGAATGAAGAAACATCAATAGAAACAAGGAAATACTTGGCATTCAAGGCATTCTCGCACACTGCAGCATATGATAGCCTTATAACCGCAGCTTTTAATGATGGTGAGAAATATATGAATAAAACTATTCTGAATATTGGCAAACCTCTCAAACAAAAGCTTAGATATGGAGAAAACCCGCATCAGAAAGCCAATTTCTATGAAAGTGCATATGATAATATTATCGAGGTTGTACACGGAAAGCAGCTCTCATACAATAATTATCTCGATATTGACTCTGCATTGAAATTGATTATGAACTTTACAGAGCCTGCAACAGCAATAATAAAGCATACAAACCCCTCAGGTGTGGCTACTGCGGATACTATTTTAGAAGCATATGAAAAAGCATTTGCAACCGATACTATCTCACCTTTTGGAGGGATTGTAGTTGTCAATAAAGAGCTTGATTTGAAGTGTGCTCAGGCTATAAATAAAGTGTTTACCGAGATAATTATAGCACCTGCTATCGATGATGAAGTAATGGCTTTTCTAAAAAAGAAAAAAGATAGAAGAATCGTTATTTATAAAAAAGAAGAACTGTATAAGCTTAAATCACACAATGATATAGTAAATTGCCTCAATGGTTATTTGTGCCAAATTACTGATACAGTCGATATCAACAATGAAAAATGGGCGTATGCAACTAATAATATACCCTCTGAAGAATGCTTGAAGAGCCTGCTATTTGCATGGAAAGTCGTCGCAAAAGCCAAATCAAATGCTATCTGCCTGGTCAAAGGAACACAAACAATCGGCATTGGTATTGGGCAAACCTCGCGAGTTGATGCAATGAAAATAGCAATTGATAGAGCAAAAGAAATGGGATTTGATTTGTACAATGCAATATGTGCTTCTGATGGCTTCTTTCCAAAGACAGATTCAATAGAATTATTAGCAAAAAATGGTATCAAAGCAGTAATACAGCCTGGCGGTTCCGTCGCTGACCAAGATGTGATAGATGCTTGTAATGACGCTAATATCGCAATGGTTATAACTGGTGCAAGGCACTTTAGGCATTAAGGCAGAGCATGAAAGACTATTTGATTAGAGGTATAACAAAAGATAAATGCATACGATTCTTTGCAGTGAGAGCAAATGACCTCGTTGAAAATGCTGTGAAAATACATCAATTATCATATACAAATTCAATTATACTCGGCAGAACTCTCATCGCTGGCTTACTCATGAGCATGGACTTAAAAAATGAAAAAGACTTGCTAACTCTAAAGTTTAATGGAGATGGACCCGCAGGCGAATTTGTCGTAACATCATCAGGCGACAACACAATCAAAGGCTATACAAATAACCCAAGCTATGAATTAGATTTAAAGCAAATTAACTCATTTAACGCCTCTTTAGCAGTGGGAAATGGGGTGCTGAATGTTATAAGGTCAATTGGCGATTCAAAGCCTTATATCGGACAAGTTGACATTGTATCTGGCGAAATTGCAGAAGATATCGCATATTATTATTCTCAGTCTGAACAAATACCCACAGCAATACAGCTGGGTGTATTGATGAATGATGACGCAAGTGTCAGACAAGCAGGAGGATTTCTCGTTCAATTAATGCCAAATACGCCCGAACATATTATCGAAAAGCTGGAAGAAAACCTGAGAAGACTGCCAAACTTTTCTGATTTGCTTGATATGAATTACTCGTTGGAAGAGCTTATCTCAGACTTTATTTTGAAAGGTTTTGGTATTGATATCAAAGAAAAACATTCTGTTAAGTATGATTGTAATTGCTCTAAAGAGAGATTTAGTAAAGGATTAGCACTGCTTGATAGCGATGAATTGAAACAAATTGTTGAAGACAATGAACCTATCAGTGCAGAGTGTCATTTTTGTAATAAAAGCTATTCATTTAGTATTGATGAATTAAAAGAAATATTAAATAAAAGATAAGGGAGAGATTATGCGTAAAGTAGTAGTTGTAGCAGCAAAAAGAACAGCAATAGGCAGCTTTGGAGCCGCTTTCAAGGATGTGTCTGCTGTCGATTTAGGCGTTAGTGTTGTCAAGAATATTTTAGATGAGACAAAGGTTAAACCAGAGCAGATTGATGAAGTGATTTTGGGTAATGTTTTAGGTGCTGGTTTGGGTCAAAATGTGGCACGACAAGTTAGTATTAACTCTGGAATCCCTGCATATGTGCCTGCCTATACTGTTAATAAAGTATGTGGTTCAGGTATGAAAGCAGTGAGTTTGGCAGCTTTGATGATAGCAAATGAAGAGGCTGATATCGTTTTAGCAGGCGGTATTGAAAACATGTCGCAGAGCCCTTACTTGTTGACAGATACCCGCTGGGGTGCTAAAATGGGTGATAAAACAGTCGTTGACTCCATGATAAAGGATGGACTTAGCGATATATTTAATAATTATCATATGGGTATCACAGCAGAAAACCTCGCAGATGAATTTAATCTGTCAAAAGAAGAACAAGATGCCTTTGCTGTAAGTAGTCAAAATAAAACAGAAAGAGCTATTGAATCAGGTCGATTTAAAGAGGAAATCGTGCCTATTGTTATCCCACAAAGAAAAGGCGACCCAATAATTGTTGATGAAGATGAATTCCCACGCAAGGGTGTTACTGCAGAAAGCCTTGCAAAGGTTAGACCAGCATTCAAAAAAGACGGCTCTGTAACCGCAGCTAATGCCTCTGGTATCAATGATGGTGCAGCTGTTTTACTTCTTATGAACGAAGAAAAAGCAAAAGAGCTTAATCTTGAGATTATGGCATATTTTGTTGATTCAGCTTCTGCTGGTGTTGACCCATCAATAATGGGATATGGTCCTGTTCCTGCAATTAAAAAGGTGCTTAATAAGACAAATTGGAAGATGAAAGATATTGAACTTGCTGAGCTTAACGAAGCATTCGCAGCTCAATCTTTGGCTGTGTTTAAAGGATTAGAAAAAGAAGTAGAACCTATTGACCCAGCTATTGTGAACGTCAATGGTGGAGCTATCTCGCTTGGTCACCCAATCGGTGCAAGTGGTGCTCGTATTATTGTATCATTGCTTCATGAGATGAAAAAACAAGATAAGAAAAAGGGTCTTGCAGCTCTCTGTATCGGTGGCGGTATGGGTATTGCCTCATTGTTTGAGAGGTAAAATCTCGTAGAATATAATTAGTTAATTCGCTTAAGTGTGAACTGATAGTATTTGTAAAAGCTGTGCTGGAACAATCTAACACAGCTTTTTTATATGATTAACTCTTTACTTATTATCCCTTTAACAATCAGCCATTCTTTTTTTAATAACTCTATAGCCTCCAAACCATTTATAGTAAACACTTCAATCTCTTTAAACAGCTTTACAAGCTCATTAAAACTCATATTCAGAGATGAGCCTTTGAGCTTATGAGAGAGCTTTTTAATCATCTCTTTATTATTATTCTCTAAAGCTGTATATAGCTCTTGTATAATCGGTTCCAGCTCTAAAGCAGCCATCAACATTTCTCGATAAAACCCCATATCATAATCAATGCGTGACAGAAAAGCTTCCTTATCAAAATGGTTTTTCTCATCTATATTGTCTTCTTGAATATTATTATTATTCTCTTCATAATTATCTAAAAGATAATGAGATAAAATCTTATTGAGAGTCGAAGTATTGATAGGTTTTGTGATAAAATCATCCATACCCGCATCGAGACATCTCTTCTTTTCTTCAGCTAAAACACCTGCAGTCAACGCGATTATTGGAATATGCTTATTGGTTCTCTCCTCTTCTTTTCTGATTAGTTTTGTGGTTTCAATACCATCCATAATAGGCATTTGTACATCCATCAGAATCAAATCTATCTTATTTTTAAGGACTTCCTCCAGAGCTTTTTTGCCATTGGCAACTTCTATGATATTGCTATTAGGCGAGTACTGTCTGATAAGATTTGCTATTAGAATTGCGTTCATGAGTGTATCTTCGGCTATGAGGATTGTTTTTTGTGTTGTGTTTACCAGACTGCTCACAGTTTCATTATTTGGCATCTTATATATCAATCTTTCGCTTGTCATCAAAACCCTGATATCTTTTCCTTTAATAGGCTTTATTAAGGTAGCTACAGCTTTAAATAACTGCCTCTGCTGCTCACTAAATTGATAGTTAATAATATCCACAAGCAGTACAATATCTGCCTTTATCTCTTTTTCTTTGATATACTTATAAAGACTATTTGTTAAGTCGCCCAAATAGATATTTGATTCAATCAATATCAAGTCTATGTCATGCATTTCTTGCAAAATCACCTCTGCTTCTTTCCAATTAGCTGCGGTAAAACAACTTGCATTATATTCAGCAAACAGCTTTGATAATACTTTTTTGACACTGTCATTCTTATCAATCACCAAACATGATTTATAGTTTGTCTGTTCAAATGCTTTATTTTTTGTATTTTCAAAATACTTTGTTTCCAAGTTAAAGAAAAATTTACTACCCTTATCTAATTGGCTTGCAACATGTATTTTACTGCCCATTTTCTCTGCAATATTTTGTGATATTGCCAAGCCCAAACCTGTGCCTCCATGCTCTCTTGTTGACAGAGAATCTGCTTGTATAAAGGGCTTAAATAGACTATCTACATCCTCTTTCTTAATGCCTATCCCTGTATCTATCACAGAAATCTTATATACACCTTGCTCTTTTGTTTTGCTCTCAAACTCAACTTTTAAGAGAACTTCACCCTGATTAGTGAATTTCACTGCATTACCCAGCAGATTAAGCATGATTTGCTTTAAGCTTTTTTCATCAAATAGAGCATATTCTGGCATATCAGATTGTATATCCATTATCAATTCGAGCCCCTTTTGATAAGCTTGATACTTAACGATATCGACTGACTCCTCAAGCAATCTAATCATACTATGCTTTTCTATTTTTAAGCTCAGTTCACCCGCTTCAATTTTAGAAAAATTAAGTAAGTCATTTATTAGATTAAGAAGTACCTCTCCTGAGCTTTTAATTAAATTAGCATACTGCCTTAAATTATCCTGAAGCTCAAAGCCCAAAATGAGCTCAGTAAAGCCGATTATCCCATTAAGAGGGGTTCTTATCTCGTGGCTCATATTTGATAAGAATTGTGATTTTGCTTTGTTTGCTGCCTCTGCAGCCTCTTTTGCATGCTCAAGCTCAATTTGAGTCTTTTTAATATTTGTCAAGTCGAGACCTGCTGTTAGAATGTATTCTTTGCCTCCAGAAGAGACAATATCGCTTGAAATTAGTGTATGCTTCTTATTCATATGCTTATCGTAAAAGATAACTTCCCTACCATTAATGCTCTTATTTTCAAGTAGTTGCATCCTAAATCTTTCATCAGTTTCTGAGTCTCCTTGATAGATATTTAACTCTTTTGGTGTTTTGCCAATCATTTCATCTTTCTCATAGTTTAATAGTTTCAAATAAGATTCATTAACATCATAATAGGTCATGCTCGAAAACTCAATCAAAGAAATAATAGCAGGGTTATTATGAAATAAAGAATAAGCAAGCTCTCTTTGCTCAAACTCTTTACTGATATCCAAAGCAAGTATAAAGACGCAGTCCTGTCCATCCCATTGACCTTGCCATTTACGAGTTTCGACGTGTATCAAGCTGCCATTCTTATTTTGGAAAGGTCTGGAGCAATGAACCAAAGCTTGCTCTTTATTGAATACTTCCATTTTTATATCACAGGGGTGAAGCTCAAAAACCTTTTTCTCCATGATTTCTTCTTTTGTATAGCCAAGCTTATTTATTGCTGCAGTATTGCAATTGATAATAGTTCCGTTATCTCTAATTACAAAGAGCATGCTAATCATATTATCAAAAAGCAGCCTAAAATTCCTTTCACTATTAGCAAGCTTCTCTTCTGCTTTTACTTTCTCATTAATATCGATTATAGTAACAACAAAGCGGCTTATTTGACCGTCTACACCTCTCACAGCCTTGCCAGTTACACTAACCCAAATATAATACCCATTCTTATGCAACATTCTAATTTTGCCATTAAAAACAGTTTCTTTTGTCTTCATGAATTCTCTGTAAGCCCTGTCAAGCTTTTTCAAATCCTCTTGGTGTGATATGGATGAGAGTGTTTCTCTTGTTAATTCTAATTCACCTCTTTGATAACCCAGTAACTCGCCGAACTCTTCTGAAAATACAAATGCACCTTTTTCATAATCTCTGTCCCATGTATAACCAGAAAAGCTTGAAACAGCTAATTCATACAATTCTTTTGCTTTCTGAAGCTCTTCAGTCAGCTTTACTTCTTTGGTGTTATCATATGAGATAGTTGTATAATATCCTGGTTCTATACAAGTGACTCTGGTCTCAATCCATATATCATATTGAGTAATATAAAACAAAAACTTATCAGTTTTACCTTTTTCATTTAGGCTTTCATAAATCTTGAATCGTTGGTTAAACAAGCTGCCTTTTTCATTTATAATATCTGACACTCTCTTGTTGGCAATATCTTCAGACTTGAGTCCTATAACCTTTTCAATCGCCTGATTAATCTCAATAAAGACATCGTCAACAATATTGCCCTTATCGTCAAAAACAGCTTTGATTTTTGCATAGCCAAATGGAGATAGCATAATAAGATTATAATATTCATTTTCAAGCATCTTGAGACCTCACTATAAATTTTGTATCAATAATAACGGATACAGTTAAATTTGTCAAGCACTAATTACAAAAGAAGACTAATGAAAAAAAATAGTTGACTAATTTTTTAATTTCTTTATAGTGGCTTGAAGAGATTAAGATAAGGAGATTAAGATGGAATATCCCTTTACAGAAATAGAGAAAAAGTGGCAAAAGATATGGGACGAACAAGAGTTATTTAAAGCACAAGATAAGAGCAGAAAACAGCCTTATTACGTCTTATCAATGTTTCCATATCCCTCTGGTGCTCTGCATATGGGGCACGTATCAAACTACACAATTGGCGATGCAATTGCACGTATTAAAATGGCAGAGGGGTATAATGTTTTGCAGCCTATGGGCTATGATGCTTTTGGTATGCCTGCCGAGAACTACGCAATAAAACATAATTCTCATCCAAAAATTACAACTGAACAAAATATAAAACTTATGAAACAACAGCTCAGCCTCTTGGGTTTGGCTGTCGATTGGTCAAGAGAGCTCTCAACAAGCCGCCCAGACTATTATAAATGGGGGCAATGGCTATTTAAAAGACTGTATGAAAATGGCTTAGTATATCGTAAAAGCTCGTTTGTGAACTGGTGTGACGAATGTCAGACTGTCCTCGCAAATGAACAAGTCGATGACGGTAAATGCTGGAGATGTGACTCTCAGGTACATCAAAAAGAACTGGAACAATGGTTCTTTAAAATAACAAAATATGCCGAAGAACTGCTCGATTTCTCCAAAATGATAGATTGGCCCGACCGTGTGATTGCGATGCAAAAGCATTGGATGGAAAAAAGTGAAGGCTCACAAATATGCTTCCAACTTGAAAATACCGACAAATGTATCAAAGTCTTTACAACAAGACCAGACACTGTGTTTGGCGTCACTTTCATGGCTCTACCACCCGAGCATCCTCTCGTTGCTGAATGGCTATCAAAAGAAGATAAAGACTCAGAGCTTGCTCTTTTCTGTAAAAAAGTTATTAATGAAGATAAGATTACTCGCGGTGCTGTTGACACCACCAAAGAAGGCATCTTTACAGGCAGATATTGCATCAATCCGCTTAATGGCGATAAGATTCAAATATGGGTAACCAACTATGTTTTAATGGAATATGGCACAGGTGCTGTAATGGCGGTTCCTGCACATGACCAGAGAGACTTTGAGTTTGCCAAAAAGTATGATATTCCAATCAAAATAGTTATACAAAACCCTGATAAAAGCCTCATCTTAGAAGAGATGAGCGAGGCATATATAGATGAGGGTATTTTAGTCAATTCTGGGCAGTTTGACGATATGCCAAATAACGATTCAAAAGTACAAATTACACAATTATTGATAGATAAAGAGCTCGGAGAAAAGACTGTCAATTATCGACTTAGAGACTGGGGTATTTCACGTCAAAGATATTGGGGCAATCCTATCCCTGTCGTCTATTGCAAATCATGTGGTATTGTGCTCGTACCTGATGAAGATTTGCCTGTCGTATTGCCTGATAATGTACAAATTGGCAAAACTACCAAAAACCCCTTGTTATCAGTCGAAGATTGGCTTAATACCACCTGTCCAAATTGTAAAGGACCTGCCGTGCGTGAGTCTGATACAATGGATACATTTGTAGATTCATCATGGTATTTTGCTCGTTTTACTGACCCCAAAAATGATAAAGAACCATTTGATAAGAAAATAGCAAATCACTGGCTACCAGTTGACCAATATATCGGTGGAATTGAGCATGCCTGTATGCATCTGCTCTATGCTCGTTTCTTCCATAAGTTCATGCGTGATATTGGATTGCTCAAGTCTGATGAACCATTTTTAAGGCTCTTAACTCAGGGTATGGTAACAAAAGATGGTCATAAAATGTCAAAGTCCAAAGGCAATGCTGTTGACCCGCAAGAATATATAGACCGTTATGGAGCAGATACTGTTCGCCTGTTTGTTCTTTTTGCCTCACCACCTGAAAAAGACGTCGAATGGTCTGACGATGGAGTTATGGGCTCGTTTAGATTTTTGAATCGTTTATGGCGTTATTTTGACACTAATAAAGCCTTTATTAAGGCTAATTTGCTTAAGTATCCATATAATTCTATTTTGCGTCCAGAAGTTAAATGCCTTCGTTATTCTACTCATTTCACTACTCAAAAAGTTGTAGACGATATGAAGCAGAGAATGCAGTTCAATACTGATATTGCTGCCATTATGGAGCATTTTAATAATCTTTCTGCTTTCAAAGATTTGAGCATACTCAATGATGATGAAAAGAAGGTGGTGGCAGAGGCTGCGTCTATTATTCCTCGCCTGCTCTATCCTTTTGCTCCTCATCTTGCTGAAGAACTTTGGTCGATGATTGGGCAAATCTGCCTGGTGCATGTTGATGGGCTGCCTGAATATAACCCTAAATACCTGATAAAAGACGAGATTACTTATGCTGTTCAGGTGCAAGGTAAAGTTCGAGGTACTATCACTGTCTCTGCAGATTTAGATGAGGAGGCTGTTAAGAAACTTGCTCTGGATGTGCCTAATGTCCAAAAAGTCATCGGCGATAAAGAAGTCGTGAAGATGATAGTTGTACCCAAAAAACTTGTTAGTATTGTGATTAAATAGGAGTAATTGTTGCAATAATTAATTATTCGAAGCGTTGAGGCGAACAGCCGTGATGATAACTGTCGTGCTGGTAACATCGTGCTGATAACATCGTGCTGATAACTGTCCTCAGTTATCGAAGTATAAAGCCGTGCTGATAACTGTCCCCAGTTACCGAAGTA